>Ga0102886_1000638_pt1 | contig 15039 bp, 14 predicted proteins | sample Colrivmet1550A02_FD_84499 | JGI IMG/M metagenome (GOLD analysis project Ga0102886, IMG submission 84499) | Estuarine microbial communities from the Columbia River estuary - metaG 1550A-02 | ecosystem: Environmental > Aquatic > Marine > Intertidal zone > Estuary | place: USA: Columbia River... | reverse complement strand
CATGAAAACTGAATTTAAAGAAGCCATTAAAGAACAATACACGCTTTTACAAACTTATAATTAGTAAGGTTAATTTGCTTTTACGAGCTGTCCTCTGGTAGGTTTCAGTAAAGATTTGATGACTTCTAAATGCTGTTTATTAATCACGGCATAGGTATAGTGGTGTATTTCAGTCACAGACTCAACTCCTGACTCTAACAAGAGCATTTTCTCAGATGCAAAAAATTCTAACAAATGTATTTTAAAATGTGCTGCTGTTTGAGAGCTTGCGGGGCCTCTAAAATCCCAAATAAGTTTAATTTTATCCATCTGTTAATTTGTAAATAATATAAAAATTGTAATTCCCAGAAAAACCGTAATCTGTGCCCATTTTAATACAGTTCCAAAACGATTGTTTGATTTTAACGCTAATCCCAACGAACTTGAGAAAAACACAAGCATAGAAAAGATTAGAAAAGAGGTCGTCATAAATAAAAATCCTAATGTATAAAACTGAACTACTAAAGAGTGGGTTTCACTAAACAAGAAAGCTGGAAAAAAGGCCATAAAAAAAATAGAGACTTTTGGGTTGATCACATTCATAATAAACCCTTGTTTAAACAAGGCTTGTACCGATTTACTTTCAGTTTGGGCGTTAGTATTTATAACATCTGTTGATTTTAAAACATTGTATGCTAAGTAGAGCATGTAGCCTGCTCCCAATAGTTTTAAAATAAAAATTAATTCTGAATTAGCCTTTATAAAAACCGACAATCCGAAGGCTACTAAGGTAGTATGAATTATACAGCCCGATATTAGTCCACAAACAATAGACATCCCTTGTTTTTTTCCATAAGTGATGCTTTGAATGAGTACAAAAATATTATCTGGTCCAGGTGAAATTGCCAAAGTAACTGTGGCGATTACAAAAGAAATTAGAATTTCAGTATCCAAACCAGTTAGTGTTTAAGAGTGGTCTCCAAAAGCGATTTATTAATCCGCTTGATTAGGGCTGGACCTTCGTAAATGAACCCTGTGTATATTTGAACCAAATCGGCTCCAGCAGAAAGTTTTTCTAAAGCATCTTGTTCGGAGTGGATTCCTCCAACTCCAATAATTGGAAATGCCTTTTTACTTTTTTGTGATAAATATTTAATGACTTGAGTACTTTTTTCTTTTATGGGTTGGCCACTGACACCACCATTTCCAATGGCATCTAAAGTGGCTGCATCTGTTTTAAGGCCCAATCTTGAAATGGACGTATTTGAAGCAATGACGCCTTCTAATTTGGTTAACGATACCAGCTCTATAATTTCATCTAATTGGGTTTCATTCAAATCGGGAGCAATTTTTAAAAGAATTGGTTTAGACACCTCAAAAGTGGCATTTGAGTCCTGAACCGCTTTTATCAGTTCCTCTAAGTAATCTTTGTCATTTAGTTTGGCATGGCTCCCAACATTGGGACAACTCACGTTCAATACAAAATAATCTACATAAGGATGTAAGGCTTCAAAACACTCTAAATAGTCAGCTGTATATTCTTCAGATGGTGTTTGGGTGTTTTTACCAATATTACCTCCAATAATAAGTTGTTTCTTGTTTTTCTTTAACTGTACAATGGCAGCTTGTAAACCCTCATTATTAAACCCCATTCTGTTAATAATTCCTTTGTCTGCTTGAAGTCTAAACAAACGGGTTTTTGGATTTCCTTTTTGGGGTTTTGGAGTGACTGTTCCAATTTCAATAAATCCAAATCCAAAATTTGCTAATTCGTTATACAACACTGCATTTTTATCAAATCCAGCTGCAAGCCCAACAGGATTTTTAAAACGAAGACCAAACAACTCACGTTCCAAAACGGGATGAGTCAACTGAAAAAGTCGTCGGACTAAAAAAGGAATTCCTGGAATTTTGGATAACAGTTTGATGATATTAAACGTAAAATAATGAACTGCTTCGGGATCAAATTTAAAAAGAATTGGACGGATAATTGATTTGTACATGAAGCGTAATTTGAGTACAAAAATACATTAAATAGATACAATAAAAAAGAAAGCAAGGTAACTCTTGTGTTTCAAGTAAGGGTTAATTATTTTTGACGAAAGACAAACAATATGTTAGATAAAAAACACATTCTGAATCGTTTTATTGGTTATGTAAAAATAGACACCGAGAGCGATCCTAATTCTATATCAACACCCAGTACTAAAAAGCAATGGGACTTGGCTCATAAATTGGCTGACGAACTCAAATCGATTGGTATGCAAGACGTTTCTATTGATGCAAATGCGTATATCATGGCTACTTTACCGTCTAATGTTGCTCATTCAGTACCAACCATCGGTTTTGTATCTCATTTTGATACATCTCCAGATTTTACAGCTAAAAACGTAAATCCTCAAATCATAGAAAATTATGATGGATCGGATATTGTTTTAAATAAAAAAGAGAATATTATTTTATCACCTGATTATTTTGAAGATCTATTGCTCTACAAAGGGCAAACTCTGATCACTACAGACGGCACAACGCTTTTAGGAGCTGATGACAAAGCAGGGGTTTGTGAAATTGTGAGTGCGATGGAGTACCTTATTCAGCATCCAGAAATAAAGCACGGAACCATTAAAGTTGGCTTTACTCCTGACGAAGAAATAGGCCGCGGGGCACATAAATTCGATGTTAAAAAATTTGGGGCTGACTGGGCTTATACTATGGACGGCAGTCAAATCGGAGAGCTTGAGTATGAGAATTTTAATGCAGCAAGTGCTGTTATAAAAGTAAAAGGTAAAATTGTACATCCAGGCTATGCCAAAGGTAAAATGATCAATTCAATGTATTATGCTTCTAAGTTTATAGAATCGCTACCAAAAACTGAAACTCCTGAACAAACTGAAGGTTATGAAGGGTTTTATCATTTGCACAGTATGGAAGGAAAGGTTGAAGATACTGTTTTACAATACATTGTAAGAGATCACGATCGCGATAAATTTGAAGCAAGAAAAGAATATCTTATTAATTTAGTTGAAACTCTGAATACAAAATTTGGGAGTACTGTTTTTGAAGTCGAAATCAAAGACCAGTATTACAACATGAAAGAAATGGTTGTACCTGTAATGCACATTATTGACATTGCGGAAGATGCCATGAAAGCGTTAAACATCCAGCCATTGATTAAACCCATAAGAGGTGGAACAGACGGCTCTCAATTGAGTTTTATGGGACTTCCTTGCCCAAATATTTTTGCGGGAGGACACAACTTCCATGGCCGTTATGAATATGTGCCATTGGAAAGTATTTTGAGTGCTACAGAAGTAATTTGTAGAATAGCCGATCTAACTCAAAAACGTTATCTATAAAAAAAGCCGCTAAAGTTAGCGGCTTTTTTTTAAATGTTATTTTTTTACTTGAGGAGCATTAAGCTTTTGACTCATTTCCATCGAAATGGCAGAGCGGTCAAACTTAATCTTACCTGCTAAAGTTTCAATGACACATGAATTGTCTTTGTCATTCAATTCGGCAATCTTACCGTGCATCCCACTTTTAGTGATTACTTTATTTCCTTTTTTAAGCTCTGCTGCAAATACTTTCTCTTTTTTGGCACGCTTCATTTGCGGTGCAATCATAAAGAAATAGACTATTACAGCCATTAAAATAAACGGGGTAAACTGACTAAGACCTTCCATAATGTTGTTGTATTGTTGTAAATTATTGTACGCTAAGTGGTTTATTTGCAGGAGTTTTCACAGGTGCATTCGGATCTGGAACAATAAATGCAGAGATTCTTACTTGCTCTTTTCCTTTTTCTGAGTTGGTAGTCAACGTAATTGTCTTAGAAATCTTATTAGCTCCTTTTCCATTAAATTTTACACTAAACTGAGAGGATGCTCCTGGCATTAGTGGTTCTCTGTTCCACCCTTGAGGTACTGTACATCCGCACGTACTTTTGATGTCTGTAACTACCAAAGGAGATTTACCTGTGTTTGTGTAAGAAAACACGGTTTCAACAGGTGTGCCATTCATAATTTGTCCGAAATCATGTTCTGTTTTGTCAAATGCGATAGTTGGAAAAACAATAGCTTGGGCGTCTCTTTCAGCTGCTTTAGTTACGTTTTCTTGGTCAATTTTTTCTGCAGCGTTTTCTTTACAAGAAGTAAAAACAACAAAACTCGCTAAGGATAAAGTTAAAATTAATTTTTTCATGATTGATATTTTATAGTTAATAATTGTATTTAATTTTAAAAAAAATGAGGCTATAAATGTAATTAAAAATTTACATTAATCCACGTCCTGTCTTATTTAAGGTTTTATTCTCATCATACTCCTTAACAATTTTATCTAAAACACCATTTATAAAAACATTACTCTTAGGAGTTGAATATTCTTTCGCAATTTCAATATATTCATTAATAGATACTTTAGTTGGTATAGATGGAAACTCATGAAACTCACATATAGCCATTTGAAGTAGCACGAAATCAATATCAGCAATACGATCCTTATCCCAATTTTTAGTTTTTAAACTAATTTCCTCTGTGTAGGGCTCTAAGTTTTTAATTGTATTTTTCAATAAATCTAGACCAAACTCTTTATCCTCCACGTCTTTAAATAGTTGAGGGGTAAAATAGTTTTCATGATTGATTTTCCTGGACTTATTAAGAAGTTTAACCAATGCTGTATTAACTACGGGTAGATCATCAATCCAAGTCAAGTTTCTGTCTTCTAGATAATTATACAACTTTTCATTTGGCGCAATCACTTCTTTAAAAAGTTCTACTATAAACTGACGGTCTTTGTTGTAAGAAAACGATTCTGATGCCATATACGTCGCAAAACGGTCACTTTCAAAAATGGCTTTAAAAATAACTTCTACATATTCACTGTCCAACTCCCAATTAGTGACTTTATGACGATCAAAGGCATTTTTAAGACATTGATTTTCAGATAACTGAGTCAATAATGTGTTTTTAACAAACTTCATATTTGGATTCAAATCCTCAGAAGTAAGAATGTGTTTTTGTTGAGATTTCTCTTGCTGATCTTTTGCTTTTTCATGTACTTTAACAAGTAAAGACAGCATTAGCAAATAGAGTTCATACATGCTATCCATACTTAGTTTGAGGAATTTTTCTTCAGAAGTCAAATTCAGTTTCTCAGATCTTTTGAGGGCGTATATAACTTGCATTACTTTGGTTCGAATATGTCTTCTGTTCAGCATTGTATAAAGAACTTATTGGTTAAAGATCAAATGAATTGATCAAAATTGGTTTTGATTACAACTATGAAAATTCATTGACAAAAATAGTGTTATTTTGCTTCTAAAAATCTAAAAAATTGTTTTTTTACACAATGTCATTTTTGCTCAAAACAAGTATCTTTGTAACTTTAGCATGTAACTCCATTTAAGGACCATAATTAATCGAATGAAAGAACTTCAATATTTAAATAAGTATATTATAAAATATCGATTTCGAATTATTTTGGGCGTTCTTATCACTGTTTTTTCTAAAATTTTTGCACTTTTCACACCCCAACTCATAGGTAAATCTATTACATTAATTTCGGATCAGATTACAAATCCCAACAGTACAGAAATATTCAGATATGAAATAAGTTTAAATATTTTATACATTTTTGGAGCTGCTATTGCTACAGGGATATTTACTTTTTTAATGCGTCAAACCATTATAAATGTGTCTCGTTATGTGGAGTTTGATTTGAAAAATGAGATTTACAAACATTACCAACATCTTTCAATTGCTTTTTATAAACGGAACCGAACTGGAGATTTAATGAGCCGAATTAGTGAAGACGTGAGTAAAGTCCGAATGTATATAGGTCCTGCACTAATGTATACCATTAATACATTAACACTTTTTGTTGTTGCATTGTTTTATATGTACAACCAATCGCCTACCCTGACGCTTTATACCATACTACCACTGCCCTTATTATCTATTTCTATATACTTTTTAAGTAAATACATTCACAAACAAAGCACCATTGTACAATCGCATTTATCAACCTTATCATCTTCTACACAAGAGTTTTTTAGTGGAATTTGGATTACAAAGGCGTATGCTTTAGAATCACAAACCGAAAAAACATTTTCAGAATTAGCAAATTCTCAACGCAAAAAACGTCTCGGCTTATCAAAAATTCAAGCACTCTTTTTTCCCTTGATGTTACTTCTTATAGGAGCTAGTAACTTACTAGTTATCTATATAGGTGGCAAACAATACATAAATGGACAAATTGAGGAGATCGGAATCATAGCCGAATTTATTATTTATGTAAATATGCTCACTTGGCCAGTAGCATCAATTGGATGGGTTACCTCATTGGTGCAAGAAGCTGAAGCATCACAAAAACGGATTAATGAATTTTTAAAAGAAACTCCAAGCATCATCAATCCTATTAAAAAAACAACTCCTATTGACGGATCTATCGTTTTTAAGGATGTTTATTTCACGTATGAAGATACTAATATTGAAGCTTTAAAAGGAATCAGTTTTGAAGTTGAAAAAGGAAAGACTCTTGCTATCATAGGAAATACGGGTTCTGGAAAATCGACTATACTAGAGCTAATCGGACGTTTATATGATGTTCAAAAAGGAGCCATTGAAATAGATGGTGCAAATATAAAAACCTTAAATATAAATAGCTTAAGAACGGGGGTTGGTTTTGTACCTCAAGATCCTTTTTTATTTTCGGATAGTTTAAAAAATAATATTAAATTTGGAAAGAACAAAGCTACAGATATCGAAGTCATAGAGGCTGCTAAAAAGGCCGTTGTTCATAAAAACATCATCAATTTCAAAAACGGTTATGATACTATTTTGGGAGAACGAGGCATCACACTTTCAGGAGGACAAAAACAGCGGGTCTCAATCGCTCGAGCTTTTATCAAAAGTCCTCAGATTCTTCTTTTAGACGATTGTCTGTCTGCCGTAGATACAGAAACTGAAGAACAAATCTTAAGTAACATTGAATTCGTAACTAAAAACAAGACGACTATTATTGTGAGTCATCGCATTTCTTCTGCTAAAAATGCCGATTTCATTATTGTATTGAATGACGGTATAATAACCCAAAAGGGTACACACAACACGCTCATTAATGTTGAAGGTTATTATAAAGAACTTTATCAAAAACAGCTTAGAAAAACTTCTAATTAATTTCTGAAGAATAAAAAACTATATTTTCTAAAAAAGAAATTCAAGAATTAGTTGGTGACTTAATTTATTTTTTAGACTTTTGATTGTAATAACAGCTAATAATTATAGCTCAATATCATTGATACTAAAGACATGGAACAAGAAGAAATTTATTCAAAAGTTTTAAGAGCTGGAAGACGCACCTACTTTTTTGATGTGAGAGCTACCAAAGCAGGTGACTATTATTTGACCGTGACGGAGAGTAAAAAGTTCACAAATGATGATGGATCTTTTCATTATAAGAAACATAAAATTTATTTGTATAAGGAAGATTTTACAGAGTTCAATACGATTTTAGCTGAAATGACAGATTATATTGTCAATGAAAAAGGCCAAGAAGTTATTAGCGAGCGCCACCAAAAAGATTATGTTAAAAAAGATTTTTCTTCAGAAGATTCAAAAGATGAAACATCTGCTGATAGCTTTACAGATGTTAGTTTTGATGATATTTAACAAGAATTATTTTTTAAAAACAAATGAATAAACAAACTAAATTATTCATTAAAACTTTTTTCATCTCAGGTATTGGTTATGCTGGACTAATGACAGTTTCTAATTAGCAAAAGCAAAATGAATTTGATTTTGGATAAATAACAATTAACTTTCGTTATTTGGGTTGAATAAGGACTTAGTGCTTGTGTATAACTACAAAAAATAACATAAGAAATAGTACCACTACTGTAGCCTACTTATAAACCTTCTAACGTACTGGCGTCCCATTAGGCACCTTTTCTTCACAGGACAATAAAATTACCTTTTCCGAATCAACAGCCCCAACAATCAAACACTGACTCATGAAATTAGCGATTTGTTTTTCAGAAAAATTGATGTTAGCCACGATTTGTTTGTCCAATAAATCATCTTTTGAGTATAAGACTGTAATCTGAGCTGATGATTTTTTAATTCCTAAATCTCCAAAATCTATGCTCAATTGGTAAGCTGGTATACGGGCTTCTGGAAAGTCATTCACTTCAGTTATTGTACCCACTCGAAGGTCTATCTTAGAAAAATCTTCAAATGTAATTGTATCACTCATATCAATTCTATTTTATCAAGGATTGAAGATATAAATTTTAAAGTAATTCATAGACACCAAGGTTAAAATCTTTATATATTTGAGAAAAAACCAACTTTTAATGTCATTAACTCCCTCCAATATGCTTCCCATAGGAACCGAAGCCCCAAATTTTGAATTGTGGGATTCTGTTTCAAGTTCAACAAAAACATTAAATCAAATAAAAGGCTTTCATGGCACTTTAGTTATGTTTATTTGTAATCATTGTCCGTTTGTAATTCATATTAATGAAGCCTTAATCAAAATCGCAAATAGCCTTAAAAATAAAGGCATTGGTGTGGTTGCTATTTCTAGTAATGATATCAAGGACTATCCTCAAGATGGCCCAGAACAAATGCAAATACACGCTAAAAACACAAACTATAATTTTCCTTATTTATATGATGAGACACAATCCGTAGCAAAAGCCTATGACGCAGCTTGTACCCCTGATTTTTTTCTTTTTGATTCGAAATTAAAACTAGTGTACAGAGGTCAACTAGATGATTCTAGACCCGGAAATGGGTTACCCGTTAATGGCAACGATTTATTGCGCGCTGTCCAATGTATGACTGAAAACAAAACAAACACAAAACCTCAAAAACCAAGTATTGGCTGTAATATCAAATGGAAAACTTCCTGATTTAGTTGTTTTAAAACAAAATTTTGTTACTTTTAAGTATGAACCCCAAATTCTAATTCTTATGGAAACTGCCGTTTTAGTGGTACTATGCACCTTTGTTTCCTACACTTATTCCCAAGAAATTAATTTTATACAAATGTAAAAGGTGACAGTTATCTTTGTGGAGAACTCCCTTTGAACTATTTGGAAGTCGATAGTATTTACAGTGACTGGTTTAATAACTATTATTCTGAATTTAAACTCCCAAAAAAACGACTACGTTTAAAATCTAAACTTAAAAATAGTACAGTAGATATCTATCTTGGAACATGGTGTGGTGACAGTAAAAAGTGGGTTCCGCAATTTATTAAACTATGGGATGAACTCGGACTTAAAAGAAGTCAGTTGCGTTTGATTGCGCTTTACAATGACAAAGAACGCTACAAAACGTCTCCAGATGGTGAGGAACAAGGTCAGCAAATTCACCGTGTTCCAGTATTTATTTTTAAATCAAATAATGTTGAATATGCCCGTATTGTGGAGTCTCCAAAGAACGATTTAATCACCGATGTTGCTCAAATAGCACTAGGATTTCCTTCAAAACCAAATTATGAGGGTGCTAAGTATCTTTTCAAAATTCTAGACACAGAACCTCTAGAAATGATAGAGAAAAACATGAATGAGCATTATAAGATTCTTAGAAACATAACGCATAACAGTAAAGAATTGAACACTTTGGGTTATGTTTTATTAAGAAACAAGCGTATCAAAGAAGCCAACTTCTGTTTTAAACTGAATACTTATTTATTTAAATACACCCCAAATGTGTACGATAGTTATGGAGAAATCTTGGCTTTAGAAGGCAAGCATTTAAAGGCACTAAAAATGTATAAAAAAGTATTAGCAATCGAACCTGAAAATAAAAATGTAAAAGCTCAAATCAAACACCTAGAAGCATTGATTGAATTCTAATCCTGAACCTTTACAATAGTTAAATTTTCATATTTGAGGATATAACCAGCTTCATTTTTATAGCCTCCGTAAGGCTGAAGAAAGTATTGAAATTTGTTTTCTAAATAAGACGTTTGAAAACTTGAAGTATCCGAGTACATTGTTCCATTTTTAGAAAGTCTTAATAAAACATCCATAGTGATATCAAACCCTCTAATTGCATACTTATTTGGGAACGTTCCAAATTCCTGTATATAACGTTGTTCAAATGTTTCTGAAAATCGCGAATTAAAATTAACAGATGGATACTGAAAATGTAAATTAGACAAATCATAATTTGAAACATTTGTACCTTCAAAAGCTCTATTTTTTGAAGTTGTCATCAAAAATATATCGCGTTCGATCTCGGTTTCATTATCGTCTTCGTCCTTTAGAACCGTTATACCATTCATTGCATTTAGCATGCTAGTAACATTAGACACAAACCCTTCGTTATCAGACTCTAAAAAAACAAATGAACGGCCAGATAAAAGGGTCGCTTGAACATCTTCTAACATTAAAAAAAACTGCTCAAAACCTTCAATATCCTTTTTAGAAGTCAGCAAAGAAGCTTCTGGAAATGCTGCTTGTAAATAATTCGCAGTGGCTAAATTCTTAGCATCATATATAATCAGTGTTTGATGCGGGATGGTATCAGACTTCACATAGTTAACCATTTTAGTTCGCATCCATTTTTCATCTGGAATGGTTTGAAATAAATTGGGATAGATATTATTAGTCTTAACAAAAGGTGAGACAACAGGAACACTATCGCTTTGAACATTTTTAGCAGTTAATTCTAAATTTTGAATTTTGATGGGCCCTAAAATAGCATCATAATCAGAGAAGTTTGTTTGCAATAACACTGTTTTCAAATCAATCGTTTCTCCGTTGGTATCAAATACATCCAGTTTTGTAGAAATCCCAAGGCGCTTAGCAGAATCAAGCGCCATTACAACTCCTGAATAAAAATCAGTTGAAATGTTTATATAACCATCTCTTTTAAGCTGATTTTTAGCTAATTTAAGGGAATCAAAATCAATACTTTTTGTTTTAAAAGGCAATAATAGAGCAACCTTTTTGGGAGAAAAATCAACTAAACTATCTGCCAAATTAATAACAGGAAACGACTCCATTACAATGTTTTGAATACTCGCTTTTGGAATCTTTAACACCATTCCTAACTTTAGTCCTTGATCAATCAGTTCAGGATTAAGCATTACCAATTGTTCTTTTGTTAATCCTAGTTTTTTTTCAAGTCTATAATATCCCTCTTTGGCTTTTATGGTATAATAACCAAATTCACCTTCCTCAATTACTTTCTCTTCTGAATCAGAAATATTAGGAACATTTATCTGCTGCCCTTCTTTGAGATACGGATCCATAGCAGGGTTTAATGCTTCTAATTCAGGCACTGAAATACCAAACTTATAAGCGATACGCCATTTGCCTTCACCAGGCAAAACGGTATACTTTTGGATTATCTGTTTAAAGACCTTACTTGATAACATTTTAAATTGAGGTATATAAATTTTATCCCCTTTCTTTAAAATCTTAGAATACAACTGTTTGTTATGAGCTTTTATTTCTTCTACCGATATTTTAAATTTTTGAGAAATACTAAATAATGTTTCTTTACGCTTAACCTTGTATAACTTATAAGAAACCAGCTCTTTTTTGACTTCTGAAGAGTTTGAGTTTTGTAAAAAAGATTCTGGTATAATTAAAACCGTTTCTATCGAAAAATTAGATTTAGCATCTGGGTTTAAGGCATAAATATCTGCTGAAGTAATTTTATAAAAATTAGCAATACTCTCAATAGATTCTCCTAACTGTACGTTATGAGTTTTTAAATTTTGAGCATAACTAAAGCAACTAAAAACAACGGTTCCTAAAACAATTAAAAACTTATTCATGCGTTTTGTATTTATTGATTTTAAAGGTCACATTTTACATCCATTTAATCCTATCACTAAAATATCAAATTTTAGTTACGGATATTTCAAACTATAAAAAATCTAGTTACTACAAGATAAAAAGATGACTACTCCCATTCAATGGTTGCGGGAGGTTTTGAACTTATATCATACACAACCCTGTTTACACCTTTGACTTTATTAATGATATTATTTGAGGTTTTTTGGAGAAATTCATAGGGTAAATTCACCCAATCAGCAGTCATTCCATCCGTGCTTTCAACAGCTCTCAAAGCAACACATTTTTCATAAGTACGCTCATCTCCCATCACTCCTACACTATTGACAGGGAGAAGAATCGCACCAGCTTGCCAAACTTTATCATATAAATCCCACTCAATTAAACCATTAATAAAAATGGCATCAACTTCTTGTAAAATACGAACTTTTTCGGCAGTAATATCTCCTAAAATTCTTATTGCCAGTCCTGGTCCTGGAAAGGGATGACGTCCTAATAATTTAGGATCAATCCCCATTGAAGCACCAACTCGTCTGACTTCATCTTTAAACAGAGCTCTTAAAGGCTCTACAATACTTAATTTCATATAATCTGGTAAACCTCCAACATTATGATGACTTTTTATGGTGGCACTAGGACCTCCAGTTGCAGATACGCTTTCAATTACATCTGGATAGATTGTTCCTTGTGCTAGCCATTTTACATCTTTTATCATTTGTGCTTCGTCATCAAAGACATCAATAAAAATACGACCAATTGCTTTACGTTTCAATTCTGGATCTTCGAGTCCTTCAAGAGCTTTCAAAAAACGTGCCGAAGCGTCTACTCCCTTCACATTAAGTCCCATCCCTTTATATTGGGTTAAAACACTTGAAAATTCATCTTTACGCAACAAACCATTATTTACAAAAATACAGTAGAGGTTTTTACCAATCGCTTTGTGTAATAATATCGCAGCAACCGTTGAATCAACCCCACCAGATAATCCAAGAACAACTTTATCGTCTTGAATTTTAGCTTTTAAATCAGTAACTGTTTCATGTACAAACGAATCTGGTGTCCAATCTTGTTGAAAACCAGAAATATTAACTAAAAAATTCTGTAAGAGTAGTTTCCCATCTGTTGAATGATAAACTTCAGGGTGAAATTGAATAGCATAGGTTTGTTCACCTTCAATTTTGTAAGCCGCATTGGCTACATCATGAGTACTCGCCAATAAAATACCATTGGTAGGCATCTCTTTGATCGTATCACTATGACTCATCCAAACTTGACTACCGCAGTTAATGCCTTCAAAAAAGGTTTCATTATCTTTTATAAAAGATAAGTTAGCCCGACCGTATTCTCTTGTATTTGACGGAGCTACAATACCACCCGAAAAATGAGCTAAATATTGTGCCCCATAACAAACCGCCAACATGGGTTTATGTCCACGAATTCTTGATAAATCTGGATGCAAAGCACCCTCTCCTCTAACAGATTGAGGACTACCTGAAAGCACTACAGCTTTGAATTCATCTAAATTGGTTGGAATTTTGTTGTAGGGGTGAATCTCACAATATATATTTAACTCCCTAACACGGCGAGCTATAAGTTGAGTATATTGAGATCCAAAATCGAGAATTAATACCTTGTCATGTTGCATGGTCAAAAGTAATATTTATAAATAAATTGAGCCCTAAATTTTGAAACTTTTAAAGGGTTAAAATATGAAATTTTTGATTTAATGGTGCAAGCTCTCTTTTTAAGTGTTCTATAAACGCATCTCCATGCTCAAGATACAATTCTGAGAAATTAATAACACGCTCTTGTAAACTACCATTTGGAAACAGTTCTAAGTGAAGTGATTCTAAACGATCAACATAATCTTTATGGGCTTTCTTTTCTGCTTTTAAAAGTCGTTTTTCTAACACTTCTAATCCTTTGATTTGTTTTTTCTCTTGTGCAGATACTGCTCCTTTAAAAGAATTATCCGTCTGACTGGCAATTGTATGCAATTGTTTAAACTGTTGCTTCAACTGATCCTTTTGGAATGAAAAATCAATAGGTAATTTGGATATTTTTTTAATTTGAGAGTTAAAAAAAACTTGTTTATCTTGAAATAAATCAGAAATATCTACCTTCAATTTAACTAATTTTTGATATTGTTTTTGACTAATCAAAAGCACCGAATTTCGATGTAATAGTATAGGAAATTGGACGTGTTCAGCTTCAAAATACGATTTAAGCTGAAGCCAATATGCCAATTCACCACTTCCGCCTATATAACAAAGGTTAGGTAAAATAGACTCTTGATACAAAGGGCGCATAATGACGTTTGGAGAAAAACGTTCAGGATGTGAATTTACTTCTTTCAAAATACCTGCTAGATCCCAGACTATATCTGAATTTAATACAGAGTACTCTCCCCCCTTTTTAACGATGCGCTCGCGTAAATTTTTTGTGAGATAAAACAAATTCAATTCACGTGGGTTGACCTGAATCTTATAAGCAGAATCAATAGCTGTGAGTTGATTGTTGGTTGCAGAAACAGTTGTAAATGCTCGTTGATTTTTAAGCTCAGAGTTGATTTGTGGGATAAATAGCTGCTTTAATGCAGTATCATTCCCATCGATGATAAGCAAGCCATCAGATCCAAAAACTGCATGCACAAAATAACGAGTGGCGGAAGTTAAATCTGAATGGTTTGAATAAGCATTCTTAACTAATTTTTTAAGCGCAATTGCTTGAATTGAATTGCCCAATACATTGGTAAATACTTCTATAAACTCTGCGAGACCTAAAGTGGATAATTCCCCTACAGCTCCAGAACTTTGTTGCGTCCATTGAAAGCGTTTACTTTGAAAATTAAAATGATTAATTTCTTCAAAATCATGATCTTCAGTAGCCATCCAAAAAACGGGAACAAACTTGTTGTTAGGGTATTTGTTTTTTAATTCTTTTACTAAATTAATGGTCGAAATGATCTTGTATAAAAAATATAATGGACCGCCCATCAAGTTTAACTGATGCCCCGTTGTCACTGTAAAAGTATTTTTATCTCCTAAGGACTGAATGACATTATTGGTCAATTTAGACGGCTGAAGTTGGGCATATTGATCGATAAATGCTGCAACTAAAACACTTCTTTTTTTAGTATTAAATTCAGATTGTTTCGCTTCTAATTGGGTTTTGAAATTTTCTAAGGTTGGAAACTGATGGTAAAAAGACTGAAGTTCCGGGCGATTATCTACATAATCACAGAT
>Ga0102886_1000632_pt1 | contig 15086 bp, 11 predicted proteins | sample Colrivmet1550A02_FD_84499 | JGI IMG/M metagenome (GOLD analysis project Ga0102886, IMG submission 84499) | Estuarine microbial communities from the Columbia River estuary - metaG 1550A-02 | ecosystem: Environmental > Aquatic > Marine > Intertidal zone > Estuary | place: USA: Columbia River... | reverse complement strand
TTCCATTTTACGAGTTCTTTTGCTGCGAAGTTGTAATAGTTGGCGGAAAAGTGCTTGGCCATTTTTAATAAAAACGCTTTTTCGCTTTTTGTGTAGCCGGGTATTATCGTTAGAGCACCTATCACAATATCCTTAAATGCGCGATCGATCATTAACTCCGTTAAATTGAACTTCTTTACAAGTTCAAGCATGATCTGCCAATCTTGACCTTCCGTGTAGCAAGAAATTAAAATGAGTTTTTCAACTTTTTTAATCAGTGAGATTTCTTGAGCTATAAAACCACCCATAGACATACCAATTAGAATGTTTTCATTTTCATCTGAAATCACTTCAGCCATTCTAGCGGAATAGTCTTTAAGAGATTCATCTTTTAAAGGCTCAGGGAATTCTAAGTAATGGACACTATCACCTTTAAAATCTAAACCTTTAAAAACTTCTTTAGTCGTTCCCATTCCTGGGATGAAGTAATACTGCTTAGTCATTCATGTGAAATTGAACAAGTTCTTTTAAATTATTAAAAACAGCAGTTGAACCAGCTAATATTTCTCTCCCAAAAATGTGGTTTTCATTACTTTTGAAATCATCGACTTTACCACCAGCTTCTTGAACGATGAGAGCACCTGCCGCCACATCCCAAGAATTGAGACCGTATTCAAAAAAGCCGTCAAAACGTCCACAAGCTACATAGGCGAGGTCGATCGCTGCAGAGCCAAATCTTCGCACACCTCTTGTTTTTTGAAAACAATCTGACAGTAAATTCAAATATTTAGGGAGTCGATCAAAGTCGTAATAAGGAAAACCTGTAGCGAGTAGCGTGTCTTTAAGGTCGGTCGTACCTTTTACTGAAATCGCACTTTTGTTCATGAAAGCTCCTCCGTCTTTCCAAGCGGAAAACATTTCATCAAAACCGATTTCATAAATCACACCAGAAACTATTTCTTTATTTTTTGCCAAAGCGATGCTGATAGCAAAAACGGGAAGGTTGTGTAAATAATTAGTAGTGCCATCCAAAGGATCAATAATCCAATTGTAAACTTCACCTTGTTTTGTTTCGGTACCTTCTTCGGCAATAAACCCTGCTTCAGGTAAAATAGTTTTCAATTTAGAAACCAATTGAATTTCAGCTTCTTTATCGACATAACTTACAAAGCTGTTCAGGTCTTTAGTTTCTATGTCTTTAGAGTTTATTTTGATCTGTTCGGTCTTGATAAATTGTCCAACAGTGTAACATAAATCAACGACCTGGGAAGTGATTTCTTCGAGATTCATTTATACTTAAATTTTACTTAAAGATAAAAGGTTGGGGCTGAATTAAACAGAATTTAAGCTTTAGTTTTTTTGAAAGAGTTTGGTCGTTTTAAGTCGTTTGATGTCGATGGCATTAAATGAATTTAATTCGGTATTGATGGTTGACTTAGATGTTTGAAATTCAAAAAACTCCTTTTTATACATGGTTACAATTTTAAAAGATTGAATTTTTGAAACGCGTGTAAAGGCTATGTAGAAGATCTCTTTTTTATCGATTATGATTAATGGTTTTTTAAGCCGAATTAAATTTCTAACAATAACTATTAAAGGCAGAAAAGAAAAAGACGAACCAATAGTATAGATTGCTCCACTTGTAAAAGAGAAAAACAAAAAGAACAAAACAAGCGCTAAAATAAATGCTATGATGCACTCATTCATTATTGTCTTTTTGGATTTATAAATGTTCATTTTAATATTTTAATCCAACTTATCTTCAATATAAGTTAAGACCTTTCGCATTAGATGTATACGGTCTTTACCGCGCACATTGTGTTCGTGCATTGGGTAAGGAAAAAAGTCCATTTGAATACCCGCATCTACAAAGGCTTTTACTAAGGCAAGGTTATGTTGCATCACCACCACATTGTCTATGGTGCCATGAATGAGTAATAAGTCTCCTTCCAATCCTTCCACATGATTCATGAGGCGGTTTTTTTCGTAACCTTCTTCGTTTTGTTCTGGTCTATCCATATAGCGCTCGCCATACATGATTTCATAATAGCTCCAATCTGTAACTGGGCCGCCAGCAACGCCTACTTTAAAGGTACCTGGTTGACGTAACATTAAAGAGGTTGTCATAAAACCACCATAACTCCAGCCATGTACGGCCATTCTATCTGCATCAACAAAGGGTAAGGATTTTAAAAATTCTACACCTTTCAATTGATCGTCCATCTCGGCATCACCCAAATTTCTGTGGATTGTATTTTCAAATTCAAAACCTCTATGCGCTGACCCGCGATTATCGACCGTGTAAATGATGTAGCCTTTTTCCGCTTGATAATACATCCACATGGCAGCGCTCGCCATCCATCGGTTGGTAATCATTTGGGCATGCGGCCCGCCATACACGTATACAATTACCGGATATTTTTTATTTGGATCGAAATCTGTTGGTTTGATCATTCTTGTGTATAAATCTGTCACACCATCTGCCGATTTTATGGTCGAGATTTCAGGCATGCTGATGTTGTAATCCTTTAAGGGATTTTCAGCAGTAAGCAATGTCTTTACTGTTTTACCCTTACTACTTTTTATTTTCACAATACGCGGCACACTTGTGCTAGAGTAGTTGTCTATAAAATAGTTGTAGTCGCTGCTGAACGTTGTGGAATGTGTGCCAGCCTCTGTAGTAAGATTCGTTATTGAACCACCTTTTTTGCTCACTTTAAAGGTGTGACTTTCTGTGGGATTCTCTCCCGTTCCTGTAAAATAAATAGTGCTACCGTTGTGGCCGATGATAGAAGTAGTTTCCCATTTGTTTTTAGTGATTTGGCTTGTCTTTCCACTTTCAAGATTGACCAAATACATATTCATGAAACCGTCTTTTTCACTTACCCAGACAAATTCACTTTTGTTTAAAAAATGAGCTGGATGTTCTGGCTCCACCCATGTATCGTGTGTTTCTTCCCAAAGCGTTTTGACGAAAGATCCATCTAAAGCGCTGTATTGGTTAAGCCAGACATGATTTTGGTCGCGGTTTATTTCAGCGATGAGAACGTATTTTTCATCTGCTGACCAAGAGACGTTTGTGTAATAATGATCTGCTTCTTCAATCGGAGATTGAACATAAATTAAGTTTTTACTTGCAACGGTATAAATTCCAACAGTTGAAACTTCACTGCCCTGACCGGCCATTGGGTATTTAATGTTTTTTAATGAACCGGGTGTTGTCGTTACATCAAGCAAAGGGTAATCGCCAACTTTACTTTCATCTTTTTTATAAAACGCAATATGATTTCCTTCAGGGCTCCAAAAGATTCCTTCTGTAATCCCAAATTCGCTTCTCGCAATAGCCTGTCCAGAAACGATATTAAGGTCTTTGTTTTCTGTAATCATTAACGCTCCAGATCCGGGAATTGCCACTCCAATATTGTTATCTTTTGTAAAAGCAACTTGCTTACTCTCCAAATGAATTTTGGTATTGCTATTTTCAGCTCCGTACTCTAAAACCGCGCTAGCTGATTTTGCTTTATAATCGTAAACAAACATTTTACCTTTAGTTAGAAAACCAAATGAATTAGCGCTTGTCCACTGCATTCCATACAAATGGCTCCGTTTTATACCCTTTGGTAAGGAAGCGTTTACATCCCCAAGTTCTACGATGGTGTCTTCAGCATCAGAATTAAAAGAACCTTTAATGAGCGATTGGTAATTGCTTGCCACATAAACGTAGTCTGTTGTTCCCGGAATAATTTTAAGATCAATTCTGTTTTCTGGGGCTAAGCTGGATCTACCCTTTAGTATGGCATCTTCAAGTGTGAGCTCTTTTTTATCTTGAGCTTGAATTGTAATTGTAAAAATAAATAGAGTTGCTAATAAGAGTAACTTTTTCATTTTAAATAAATTTTTGGGACATGAATTTTAAAATTGTAAAACAGCTTTAGACAAGATGTTACACTTTCATTCTTTCGGTTTTCTCATCAGATGTGATCATTCCGTCCGTTAATCGAATAATGCGCTCGGCATGTTCTGCAATCTCTTCTTCGTGCGTTACGACAATAATTGTATTTCCATTTCTATGAATTTCTTCAAAGAGTTTCATTATTTCAACGGAAGTTTTAGAGTCAAGGTTACCTGTTGGCTCATCTGCTAAAATAATTGAAGGATTATTTACGAGTGCTCTTGCCACCGCAACTCTTTGCCGCTGTCCACCTGAGAGTTGATTTGGTCTGTGATCCATTCTGTCAGATAGCCCCACTTGAGTAAGAACTTCAGTAGCTCGCCTGTCACGCGATGATTTGTCTAATCCAGCATAAACCAGTGGCAGACTAACATTGTCTAAGGCAGTAGAGCGAGGCAGGAGGTTAAAAGTCTGAAAGACAAAACCAATTTCTTGATTTCTGATTTCAGCAAGTTCGTCATCCGTAAGCTCACTTACATCTTTGTTGTTAAGAACATACTTTCCGCTAGTAGGTGTATCTAAACATCCAATCAAATTCATGAGCGTAGATTTCCCACTACCCGAAGGCCCCATTAAAGCGACATATTCGTTTTTGTTGACGTTCAGGTCTATTCCTTTTAGAACCTTGACAATCTGATTTCCAAGCGCAAAGTCTCGCTTTAGATTAGAAATTTCAATAATGGAAGACATATGTTTTAGATTGTTTTTAGACTGGCTAAATATATTGATTCGCGCCTAAGCAACGAAGGACAATAAACTGTTCTTATTCTAAAAGATCAGGTCTTTTTTCTTCCGTTCTTTTTACAGCTTGATCATGTCTCCATTCGTCAATTTTCGGAAAGTTTCCACTCAATAATATATCAGGGACTTTCCAGCCTTTGAAATCAGCAGGTCTTGTGTAAACAGGAGGTGCCAATAAATTATCTTGGAAAGAATCCGTCAAGGCCGAAGTCTCATCGTTCAAAACTCCAGGAATTAAACGGATGATAGCATCGGCAACAACAGCCGCAGCAAGTTCGCCACCAGACAAAACATAATCGCCAATAGAAATTTCGCGTGTGATGATGTGATCGCGCAAGCGCTGGTCTATGCCCTTGTAATGGCCACAAAGAAGAATGAGATTCTTTTTAAGAGAAAGATGGTTTGCATCGCCTTGATCGAATGTCTTTCCATCTGGTGTCATGAAAATTATTTCATCGTACTCTCTTTCTTTTTGTAGGGATTCAATGCACTTTAGAATTGGCTCAATCATCAAAACCATTCCAGCTCCACCACCAAATTGGTAGTCATCTACTTGGCTGTGTTTGCCAAATCCAAATTGTCGCAAGTCGTGTAAAACAACTTCTGCTTTGCCTTTTTGTTGCGCTCTTTTTAAAATGGAAGCCTCAAAAGGGCTTTCAATTAATTTTGGTAAAACAGTGATAATATCTATTCTCATAGCCAATTTATAAAGATTGCAAAGGTATTTCTAAAAATAAACCCCGAAGATAGTTCGGGGTTTTTAAGTGTTATGCTTTTAAGCCAATTTCGGCAAGTCGCTCATCTAGATATGCGCCTGCAGTCATGTCTTCAAATTCTTTTGGGTGCTCTTTGTCTACGCAGCCATCTAAACTAGTAAGGTCCATTTCTTCGACTGGGTGCAAGAAAAACGGAATAGAGTAGCGCGAAGAACCCCACTTTTCTTTGGGTGGATTAACCACGCGGTGTGTTGTGCTTCTTAGTTTCGAGTTTGTTAACCTCTGCAACATGTCGCCAACATTAACAACTATATGCTCTGGTAATGCGGTAACAGCTACCCAATCCCCTTGGCGGGAAAGTACTTCCAGTCCTTCGGCAGAAGCGCCCATCAAAAGAGTAATTAAATTAATGTCCTCATGTTCTGCGGCCCGAACTGATTCTTTAGGCTCAGAAGTAATCGGTGGGTAATGAATAGCTCTTAAAATGGAGTTTCCATTTTTTACTTTACCGTCAAAGTAGTTTTCGTCTAATTCTAGGTAAACAGCAATAGCTCTTAAAATATTTGTTCCAATCTCTTCCAGCTTTTTATACGTCTTCATCCCAATGGGGTTGAATTGCGGTAATTCTGTTACCGAAACGTTTTTAGGATACTTCACTTTTCTCGCGTGATCATCTTCAATACATTGACCAAATTGCCAAAATTCTTTCAGATCTGGAGAGTCGTTTCCTTTAGCATGCTCCTTGCCAAAAGAGTTATACCCCCGCTGGCCATTTAATTCTGGACGCTCGTAGCGGTATTTTTCATCGTTGTCTAATTCAAAGAAATTTTGAACTTGGTTGTACAGTTCGTCTCTCAAGCTGTCTTCAAAACCGTGATTTTTAATGGCCACAAAACCAACCTCTTCGTAGGCTTTTCCTAGGCTGCGTATAAACTTTCCCTTTCTGCTTGGATCGCCTGCCAAATAATCCGACAAGTCTAAACTTGGGATACTCATGTTTTCTTTCCTGCTCATTTTATCAAGTTTTACTTAGGGGTAAAGTTAAAGACAAAGATTTTTAATATTCAATGATTTTAATGAAGATATTTTATAGAATTTGGTGCCATCAAAATGAGTTGTGCTTAAACGCATTTCGAAAAACTAACTATGAATTATTCTACATATAACCTGGAGTCGAATCAGCTCATAGGTTTATATAAAAAATTACTCAAACCCCGCTTGATAGAAGAGAAGATGATGGTGCTTTTGCGTCAAGGTCGAATTTCTAAATGGTTCAGTGGATGGGGGCAAGAAGCAATATCTGTAGGTACCTCAAGTGCCATGCATGACGATGAATATATTTGCACGATGCATCGGAATTTGGGTGTTTTCACAACCAGAAATATTCCATTAGAGCGCTTGTTTTCTCAATTTCAAGGTAAAGCAAACGGTTTTACGAAAGGAAGAGATCGTTCTTTTCATTTTGGTACTCAGGAATATAAAATAATTGGGATGATTTCTCATCTCGGTCCACAACTCGGTGTTGCCGATGGTATCGCATTAGCGAATAAATTAAGAGGTGATAAAAAATGTACGTTAGTTTATACTGGAGATGGCGGTGCAAGCGAAGGTGATTTTCATGAGGCTTTAAATGTGGCTTCTGTTTGGAATTTACCTGTGCTGTTTGTTGTGGAAAATAATCAATGGGGATTATCAACTCCTTCTAGAGAGCAATTTAATTTTGAAAGCTTTACAGTGAAGGGACCTGCATATGGAATGGAGGCGCATAGCATTGATGGAAATAACATAGCTGAGGTATTTTCAAAAACATCGGAATTAGCTGAAAGTATTCGCCAAAACCCAAGACCTATTTTATTAGAGTGTAAATCATTCAGAATAAGAGGACACGAAGAGGCGAGTGGCACGAAGTATTACCCACAAGGGTTGATTGATGAATGGGAGAAAAAAGATCCGATTGATAATTTTGAAGCCTATTTGTTAAAAGAGAAAATTTTAACGCAAATAAAAGTAGACGAGTTAAAAGAAACCTACAGATCAGAAATTAGCGATGCTGTAAAGGTAGCTGATGGCGAACCCAAAATTGAGTTTAGTAGGGAGGAAGAATTAAAAGATGTTTTTCATTCAGTGCAAGAAAAGCTAGATTCAGCGAAAGGGGAAAAGACTGAAATTAGAATGATAGATGCAATCTCTCAGGCTTTAGATGAATCTATGGAGAAGTTCAATGAGCTTGTTTTAATGGGTCAGGATATTGGAGACTACGGTGGTGTGTTTAAAATTACAGATGGTTTTGTAAAGAAGTTTGGCCACGATCGCGTTCGTAATACGCCATTGTGCGAAGCTGCAATAGTCGGAACAGCTTTAGGGTTAAGCATAAATGGGGCGAAAGCCATGATGGAAATGCAATTTGCTGATTTTGCAACCGAAGGATTTACGCAAATCGTTAACAATTTGGCAAAAATTCATTGGCGTTGGGGACAAAAGGCTGACGTTGTTATTCGCATGCCTACAGGTGCTGGTGTGGCAGCTGGTCCCTTTCACAGCCAAAGTAATGAAGCTTGGTTTGCACACACACCAGGACTGAAGGTAGTTTACCCAGCTTTTCCATACGATGCTAAAGGTTTATTAAATGCGGCTTTGGCTGATCCCAACCCCGTTCTATTTTTTGAGCATAAAGCGCTTTATCGTTCAGTTTATCAAGAAGTGCCGTCAGACTATTTTACCTTACCAATAGGAAAAGCTTCCCTTATAAAGGAAGGCTCAGATTTGACAATTATAGCTTACGGGCAAAGTGTGCATTGGGCTTTAGATTACTTAAAAGAGAAACCAGAATTAAAAGTTGATTTGATTGATTTAAGATCGCTCGTGCCTTTAGATGAAGAAGCAATTCTTGAATCGGTGAAAAAGACCGGACGGGCTTTAATAATTACTGAGGATGTTGAAATCGGCAGCGTAGCTTCAGATATTTCTTCTCTTATTCACGAAAAGTGTTTCGAGCATTTAGATGCACCAGTAAAACGACTTTGCAGCTTAAACACTGCTGTGCCTTTTGCGAAAGAACTTGAAGATGGTTTTTTACCTAAAGATAAAATACCGAGCGAGGTCGAGGCTTTGCTTAAGTATTAGAAATAACAAAAGCCCAATCGAAAGATTGGGCTTTTACTTTGATTAAAAGACTATTATTCTACGGTCATCTTTCTTGTGAATACTTTTCCTTCAGAGAAAAGGCTATAGAAATATACTCCACTGTTAAGTTGTGAAGTGTTTATTGTGATTTCATTTTTACCACCTTCAAGCGTTCCTAAATTTCTTTCCAATACAACTTGACCAAGGATATTCGTTAATGTCAATTTATATTCTGCTGATTTTGTTGCATTGATATCGAAGCTAGTTTCATCTAAAGCAGGGTTGGGGTGATTTTGCCCAATATTGAAATGAGTTGGAATTTCATTTTCTGAAATCGATATATTGCTTGTTGAAGGAAATACTCCAGGAATATAGGTGTATTGCACAGGGTCTAAAAAGTCATTGGTATTTATATCTAGCTGCTGAGTAACGCAATGAATAGTATTCGTACCGTTTGTATTTGTCCAAGCCTCAGGTGCGATGTTGCCAGAAATACTAGTGCCGAACAGAGATATGTCAGTCGTCATATTTTCAGCAGTGAAAGGAAAGCTGTTTGTGTTTAGATCGTACATATTCACCCAAAAATCTGGGAAGTCATTATCAGATGTTCCCCACAGTTGAGTATCTGTGTCAAACCAGCTGTAGAATATTTTAGAGCGATCTGAGTTAGTGGAAACTTGCGGCCTATTATCTTCAGAGCCTTCACCGTTAATCCCAAATGCTCCTCTAAATGCTTCAGGAGTGGCCACTATTCTAGACTTATATGTTGTTCCTCCATCTTCTGAGTAAATGTCAACAAGATTATTCCACGCGAAGTAAAATGAAAATGCGTTTCCACTTGAGCCATCACTAAAAACAGCTGTCAAACCACAAATGCTGACGTTTAAGAAGATATGTGGATCTCCATTTTTATCTACAATAATTGAGGTCTCAAAACCTGTAGTCAAATTATTCACTTGAGTAGTTCCGCTATCTCTTGCGGCTAAAATGCTCAATAACGTTTGGTTCTGGGTTGTTTCCATAATCGCATCCAAATTGATGTCTTGTGGAGCGGACCAATTGGTGCCACCATCTGTGGTTTTCATCACCATGGGATGATAAGAACCATAATTTGGGTAGGTTGGTGAATACCCCAATAATGTAATATAGCCTATTTGCCCAGTTTGGTCGAATGCTACTTTAAAATCACTTCTTCTTACGTCTCCGGTGACAGAGTCTATGCGAAGAGGTAAACTTTCGTATGTTTTCGTGTAATCGAGTTCTTTAGTTGTACTGTTCCAAACCCCTTTAAACATAATTGCGGTATCGTTATAAGTACTCAGGTTATAATCCTGATCTAATTGCACGCCATAAATTGTAGATTCATCTATTTTAGTAACAGCTCGACTTATAACGAACATGCCTGTTTCAATTGAGCTTGAGTCTACAGCCAATTTAGTACTTGAGTTATCCATTTTATAGGAACCGTGTAATTGCCCGCCAAACCAGCTATTTGTGCCAAGTGAGGTTGTAGCCCACAGCGCAATCTCAGCTTTCGAACCAGAAGTTTCATTTTCTGGATTAAAGAGAACCGCGCTTGGGTATCTGGCAGGCCCAGGATATGTGCTTGCAGCTATGTTAGGATTCCAAGCTGGTCCAGTGTTGTTATTCCATGTTGTGCCACCATCAGTTGAAAGATCAATGCGTAAAGAACCACTCGAATTATCTGAATTTGTCAAGTAATCTGAACGATGTAAAAATGCAATTGTGTTTAATGATTCAATTGTGGATAATGGAGTTAAAGAGTTGAATCCAATACTGTAGCCATTTGGCCCTTTTCCAATTGAAGTGCCTGCAGCTGCAGCTTTGCTGCTTGAACTCTTTATGGGTTGATTTTGGATGACGTCTAAAGGTGATGTTTTCGGTTGGTAATTGATTTTTTTCGTTTCGAGGTCTATGTTCTGTGCAAAACCAGTAGCCATGCAGAACCCTAAACCGAATAGTAATATTCTTTTCATCTCAAAATGGTTTTATGTATTTGAAACTAAATGTAAAAAAAAAGCCCCTCTTAAGAGGGGCTTTTAGAATATTACTTTAAAAAGATTAGTCAATAATCATCTTTTTGGATTGAAATAAACCTCCTGATCTTACTGTATAAAAATATACACCAGATTGTAAATCAGAAACGTTAAATTCAAATGAAGTTGGGCCTTGACCTAAGTTTCCTAAGTCTTTCGTCATAACAACTTGTCCTATCATGTTCATTACTTCAACAGAATACTCGCCACTTTTAGCAACGTTCATTCTTACTTTTGTAAGACCAGAAGCTGGGTTAGGTGAGTTCTGACCTAAACTAAAAGCATTTAAGCTTTCTTCATCAATAGAAACACCAGAGCCACCATAAACTGCAGGATAGTAATGGTAAGTTGTAGGATCAAGATCACTAAAAGTGTTTTGATCTAATTCTTGAGTCACCAAATGAGACGAGTATGTACCGTCACCATTGTCCCATGTTTGAGGAGCAACATTACCAAATGAAATTTTCCCTGCTGAATTTTGAAAGTCAGTACCCGTCATATCTATTGGTCCAGAAGATAATGCTACACCAGTAGCTGTTCCTGAAGATACGTCAACACCCATCATCCACATGTCAGGGTAATCATTTGCAGTACCACCCCATATGTTTAAATCAGTATCGAACCAGTGAAAAAACACTTGACTACCATCCGCAGATCTAGAGGTCTGTGGTCTATTGTCACAAGTTATTGTGCCGAAGTCTCCTCTAAAAGTCTGAGGAGTTCCTACTAGTCTTGCTGCCCAAGAAGTACCACCGTCTGTACTATAAACATCTACCATATTATTGATACCCGAGAACACAGAGAAAGGAGTTCCAGGATCCCCAGCAGCAGTTATGGAAGTGGCGCCTGGACATACGTTGACAAGAATGTGTGGATTACCATTAATATCAACCGTCATATCCTGCTCAAAAGCACTAGTTAAATCATTTATTGTCCAATCAGTAAATTCATCTTGTAAGATTTTAAGAATGGTCTTGTTGGAATCAACTTCTACAAGAGCATTCAAATCGACTGCTGTTGGAGCCGACCAAGTCGCACCACCATCTGTTGTTTTCATAACGATAGGGTGATATAAACCAAATGCAAACGTACTGTCATAGGCATTTACTACAATAAAGCCAGTTTGCGAATTTGGTTGAAATTCCAAGTTAGCTGAAGTGTAGACCGCATCTCCATCAGCGTCAACACCTAACGGCAAATCGATGTACTGATAAGTATAGTCGAAATTGCTTGTGGCTGAATTGAACGCACCTTTCATTATGATAAGTGTATCTGTGTAACCAACGCCATCACGATTTGAAAAGTTCACCCCAAAGGTATTGTTACCATGTGTAGTAAAATGTTCTGGAATAATGTAACTGTTAGGACCAGTAGAAGAATCTTCGATGGCGCTTAAACTTGTACTTGCAGTATTCAAACCTACAGAGCCTTGAACTAATCCTCCCCATGATCCGTTTGTACCATTCAAAGATGGAGCTTGGAATGCTAAAAATGCACCTGATACGGATGTATTTCCACTTGGGTTATAAATTACTGCCTGTGGGTATCTCGCTGGTCCAGGTAATGATCCTGTTGGATTCCAAACCGGGCCAATGTTGCTGTTAAATGTAGATCCACCATCTGTAGACAGATCATAACGCAATGAACCAGATTGGTTATCTCCGTTAGAGTTAAAATCAGAACGATGAATAAATGAGATTGCATTCAAATCTTCGTCTGCCCAAACATTTGTCCATGGTCCACTTAGTGGTCCATAAGCATTTGGTCCATTTCCTATCAATTGACCTAAAACAGAAACTTTGCTGCTGTTCTGATTAACAGGAGTTACATCAACGATAGTCTCGTCAATTTTAGAATGTTGTTCACTACTTGGAGAAGAATTATAAGTCATCTGTGCAGATGCAGTAATACCTAAGCAGGAAGCAACGGAAAAAAGTAAAATTTTTCTCATAGCATACATTTTTTTGTTAATTATTCAAACATATTAAATAAAAGGACTTTAATACCTATTATCGAGTTTAATATAGAAAAAAAAAATTACGCATAAAATTCATACAAACTAAAAAGGCTAGTTCCAATGCTAGAGCGAGAAAACTCTTGAATAACACGTTTTGGAATGTTAGATTTTTCTAGTGCAAAAAGCATGTGCGTTTTAAGATCTTCTAAATTATTTTTTTGAATGATTAATGTAAAGTCGTCAGCATACTCAGGAGGCCCGCCACAATCAGTGGCGATGACTTGAAGTCCCTGTGCTCTTGCTTCTATGCTTACCACCGAGAAAGTTTCAACATTGCTGTTAACGACCAAGCAATGGGCTTTTGATATTGCGACAAGTGCTTCGTTGTTCGGTAACCTACCTAAGAGTTCTATTCCATCAGGTCTTAAGTTTATCAAAGATTTAATTTGGCGAAAATCTGGCCCGTCACCTACAATAGAAAGACGAATTTTCGATTTATCTGTCTTAATTTCTTGAAATGCCGTTACAATTCCACTTATGTTTTTTACCTCATCTACAATATCAGAGACAACAATAAAGCTGAACGCTTTGTTTTTTGATGAGACTACTTCTGGTAAATCAACAATATTTGGAACAACACTGTAGTTGCCTTTCAAGCCAGAAGAGCGCATGCCTTCTTCTAAAAATTTAGAAACTGGTAGGATTGCTTTTGCACGTTTTGTAATTCTTTTATAGATAAGCCGCTTGACTTTAGGTATATTTTTAAATCCAGAGGTAACATATCCAGACCAATGTTCAGATACGAAAAATGGAATTCTATTTTTTATAGCGAATCGGGCAAAAATTAATTGATCGGCAGCAAGAATGTGCAAGTGGATGATATCTGGTTGTCCTATTTCGGACAGAATTTCTTTTAATATTTTTTTCTTGAACTTATAAGATTGAAGTGCAGAAAGCTCTTTATGATAGACGATAATCTCTTGAATGTCCGACTTTGTTTTTTCAATACGATGCGAGACCTCAAGGTTGTCAAGTTGTTTAAAAAACAAAACATGAGATTCTGTTTTGTCCGAAAGGCTTAAAATATGTTTTTTAATGAATATGCCATTTTGAACATCGGTTTCATTGGGGTACCATTTGGCAATATGTAGGACCTTCTTTTTTATGACAGAAATAGCATTTGCTTTACCCAGATAAACATAGAGATAAAACCAATTTGAAAGATAAAAATGAATAACCCAAGTTTAAATGCTTTTGGACCGCTTACTAAAAGATCTTTGTAAAATATTTTAGAACCTATAGCAACCATTGCTCCAACCAATAGAACCTCTTGAATCTGTTTTAAGGTAGACATCACCGCCATTTCTGGAAGAAAATTTCCAACAAGGATTGCACCAATAAAACCATAGATAAATAGTGGAAATTTTACTTTGCTTGAAGATGGACTTGCTTTTTTGTTTTTAAGCGTAAAGTAAAGAACCACCGGTGCAAGCATTAAAACCCTACTTAACTTTATGATGGTAGCCACTTCACCTGCAGAGAGGCTAACGGTATATCCTGCACCAATGGCTTGACCTACAGCTTGAAAAGTTCCACCAGTAATAATACCCCAAGATTCATTTTCAATCGGTAAAATAGGAATGAGTACTGGGATGGCTAAAAGAGCCACTGTTCCTAAAACATGTATGACACTTATCGACACGGCAGTTTGATAATTTTTAGCATTGATTACTGGAGCTAATGTAGCTATAGCAGATGTTCCGCAAATAGCATTTCCTGCCCCCAGTAACAAGCCACATTCTTTGTCTATGCCAAAGCGAGGTGCTAGTTTTATTCCAAGTGCCATTGAGATGATAATCATGATCGCTAAAACGGGAAGCATCCAAATGTAATTTTGAATCACCATCACATCTAATTGAAACCCTAAAAGAATAATTGCTCCCGCTAAGAGTTGCTTTTCACCAAATACAAGCGCCTTAGGAAACCGTTTATTTAAATTGAAAATATTACCTAAGATTAAACCTATGAGTAAAGCCCAAATTATGTTACTGAAACCCATCACTAAATCACCGAGTATATAGGCGATAAATGTGACGAACACGATGTATAATAGACCTATGTAAAACGGTTTATTCATAATGCAAAAGATGCGAAATAATTAAAGCAAAATGTGCTTTGTGAAAAAGATTATTGATATATATTTGCGCACCTTAAAATGGTGGTTGTAGCTCAGCTGGTTAGAGTATCGGTTTGTGGTACCGAGGGTCGCGGGTTCGAACCCCGTCTTCCACCCAAAAAGCTTCGAAGAAATTCGAAGCTTTTTTATTTCTATTAAAGTAGAAACTAAGAATCGATTTATGATTAATAAAAAAGTCCCTTTCGGGACTTTGATTTAAGCTTCTACTTTTTCAAGTAATTCTTTTTCAATAATATCTTTCAATTGATGTTTTGGCAGCGCACCAGCGTTCATCATTGGTTCCTTTCCTTTTGGGATGAACAACATGGAAGGAATACTTCTGATTTGGAATACAGAAGACAGCTCTTGTTCAGCTTCTGTATCT
>Ga0102886_1000626_pt1 | contig 15185 bp, 19 predicted proteins | sample Colrivmet1550A02_FD_84499 | JGI IMG/M metagenome (GOLD analysis project Ga0102886, IMG submission 84499) | Estuarine microbial communities from the Columbia River estuary - metaG 1550A-02 | ecosystem: Environmental > Aquatic > Marine > Intertidal zone > Estuary | place: USA: Columbia River... | reverse complement strand
TACATCGCCAATAAGTCCGGATCCACATCATCCAAGGTTTTATTTGGATCTACTGATGCTGGTGCAGAGTAATAAGCAATCGCTTGAAAATCGGGTTTTTGATATTTTACATTAGCCCAGTCTGGCTCTTCCATAGCTTTCCAAACCTTAAAAGCTTCCAGACGCCATTGGGTCATCCATTCAGGTTCCTCTTTCTTTTTAGAAATGGCTCTCACAATGGATTCATCCAAACCAATAGGAAACGTTTCTGAATCTATATCTGTATAAAAACCATATTCATATTCTTTGGTTTTTAATTCCTCCCTTAAATCATCTTCGGTGTATTTACTCATACCACTTATAAAATTAAACTATAAAGAAAAAGATTCTCCACACTCACAAGTACGGTTTGCATTGGGGTTATTAAACACAAATCCAGCACCGTTTAGGCCGCCAGAATATTCTAAAGTTGTTCCAATGAGGTACAAAAAACTTTTGGTATCAACTACGATTTTTACACCGTTGTCTTCAAATAATTTATCGCCTTCACTCTGAGATTTATCAAATTTTAAATCATAAGATAAGCCTGAGCACCCCCCACTTTTAACCCCAACTCGGACAAAGTCATTGGTAGGGTCAAATCCGTCATCTTGCATTAATTGCAGGACTTTACTTTTTGCTGTTTCAGATACTTTTATCATAATGCTTATGTAGATACTTTCTAAATAGGCCACAAAGATACAACATACAGAGGGGATTTCCATACATCCTAACATTATATTAATAGATGGGTTTATAGGATTTGCCTATGGATTAGAAAAGTTTGGATTATTTATAAAATCTAGGTCCGATAAGCTTAAAAGAAATTCCTTAAGGTCGGCTTTTTCTTGAGAGCTGAGTTGCACGCCTCCTTGATCCACTTTTTTCATTAAGGGGTCGATGGTTACAGAATTTTGTAAGCCTTCGCTATAATGATTGATAACCTCTTCAAGTGTTTCAAACCGTCCATCATGCATATAAGGTGCTGAAAAAGCAAGGTTTCTTAAGGAAGGAGACCTAAATTTTCCGTTATCAGCCGGATCGCCAGTTACCTCCCCAAAACCAAGGTCTGAAAAAGTAGTATCTAAACCGTTATTATGGAATTTATTATCAGTCCAAAGTGGATTGTTGTCGCTCCCATGACAATGAAAACAATCTCCTTTTGATTCGTCCATAAAAATATTAAACCCATTTGTTTCTTCAGGAGTCAAAGCAGCAGTCCCTAGAAGATATTTGTCAAATTTTGAATTTGCCGAAATGAGTGTTCTCTCAAATTGAGCGATGGCTTTGGAAACCAATACGGAGTCAACAATCGCCGTGCCAAATGCTGCATTAAAAAGCTCAGGGTATTCAGAATGCTGCTGTAGTTTTTGTGTGACCGCTTCCCATGTGGTGTGCATTTCGATGGAATTTGTAACAGGTTCAAATGCCTGATTTTCAAGTCCAGACTCGCGTCCATCCCAAAAGAATTTGTTGTCATAATTCCACGCTAAATTGAAAAGAGGCATTGAGTTTCGGTTACCAAACAAGCCGTCGATTCCATCACTAAAGCGAGTGTCATCGGTAAATGCGTTGGATGTTTTGTGACAACTAGCACAGGCTTGAGTATTATCGCCGGATAAAATGGGATCAAAAAATAGTTTTTTTCCTAATGCGATGCCTTCTTCTGTTTGGGGATTATTTGAAGGAATGACAGGGTCTAAGATGAGGTCTTGGAACAATTGAGGAATTTCTAGCGGACGCGGCGTAGGTGTATTTACATAAGACTCCACGGAATCATTGTTGCAAGATGTAATACACAAAGCAAACATAACTATAAAAAAATAAGATGTTTTTGGTGTCATTTTTTCTAGTTTATCCCTTCCAAAGTAAATACGTTTTGTCCATTTTCATACATCAAAATTTGAGCTGCAGAATTTGGCATAAGCATTTGATTATACACATTAAGATCCCATGAATTAGGGTTTTTGAACCATTCTTCAATATGCATCGCGATGCTAATTTCTACATCAGATTCAATCGTAATTGCCCCCAAGTCCACTCTAAAAAAAGTGTCTTGTGGAAAGGTTGGACTAGCCCCAGCATTGTCAGCTGCTCGGATGGCATGGTAATTATAGCCTTGCGCATCATTATTACTATTTATGAATTTTCCATCTAATTGCATATAGTGATACCCACCTCCAAGCATAGAGGGCACATTCCACGACGCCGCATTCAAATCGTTGTAAGTGCCATCGGTATTTTTTTCATTTACCAACCCAAATATAAAAGAGACATTACTGTAAGTGCCTTTTGCGATTTTCTCAATAGGGGTATAAGACAGATTTGTTTGGTTGGTAACATCCACTAAGTTGTAGCCTTCTAGTAAAATGGTTTGCCCGTCTGACTTTGAAAATTCAACATCTGAAATTAAATAGCGTAAGCGTTCAACGCTCAATAGTTCGCCATGATCATTTGTATAATTAAATGAGTTAAAATCGGAATTTGACACGGACACATCCTCCCAATAATGAGAAAATGCCATTGTTACATTTACAGATTCAACAACATCATTAGAGTCTGAACTACATCCAAATAAAATCATTAAGCTGAACACTAACAAAGTATGTATTTGTTTCATTTTATTTTAAGTATTAAGAGATCCGTAAACCCTTTATTTTCAGAAATATCTTCATTGGAGCTATTGGAGTCTCCAACAGTTACAATTGTTTGGTCGTTGAGTTCTACCACATCATAAAAAAAATCGACTTCACTACCGCCTATGGTTTTTTGCCAGTCTAAGTTGCCACTGCTGTTAATTTTTACGACCCAAGCATCATTCTGTCCGTTGTTGGAAGTAAGGTTTCCATCACTTCTTCGTGAACTTCCAGAAATTAAAAACCCATTATCTTGTGTTTTCGAAATGGCTCTTCCTACATCAAAACTACTACCTCCCAAGGTTTTTTCCCAAAGTAAATCTCCTTCGGGTGATATTTTTATGACCCATAAATCTGCGGCGCCATAGTTTTGAGAGATATCCAAATCACTACTTCTAGTATCTCCCACAATTAGATAGTTTCCATCTATTGTTTGACTTATAGCATGCGCTTCATCAATTTCGCTGCCACCAAAGGATTTTTCCCAAACCAAAGTGCCAATATTAGAAAGTTTAATAACCCAAAAATCGTAAGTCCCTTGATTGTTTGAGATGTCTACATCATCACTGTCTGAAGAGCCAATAATTATATAGCCATCGTCTTCGGTTTGAATGGCATCGTAGGCCGTGTCTGTAAAACTTCCGCCATAATAGTTACTCCATTGTTTGACGCCATTTGCGTTTAATTTAATCACCCAGTAATCTCCTCCAGCATGCCGTCTTGCAATTGAGTTTCGATCGCCTTGACCATTAGAAGCGGAAACATCTAAAACACCCGACAATAAGTAGCCATTATCATTGGTTTGAATGATAGAATAAGGAGTGTCATTTCCAGCAAAACCAAAAGTATATTTCCAAGAAATGCTGCCGCTACTGTCCAGTTTAGAAACCCAAAAATCATTAAAGCCTGCGTTTTCAGAAACATCTAGGTCATTGCTTTTGCTTTTTCCAATCACAGCATAACCACCGTCTGAAGTTTGAATTAAATCAGTTCCTCTATCGTCATCACTCCCACCATAGGTTTTTTGCCATTGTAGTTGATTGGTTGTGTCAAATTTTAGCACCCAATAGTCATAAGATTCGTTTGACTTATTAGTGACATCTCCATCCATGCTTTGGGTATGCCCTAAAATGGCATATCCTCCGTCCGATGTGTTGATTACGGCTTGAGCACTTTCATTTTTTGATCCTCCTAAGGTGGTTATAAAATCGACTTCAATGTTTGGTACTTGAGGAGTAGAGTTGTTATTGTCTTTAGAACAACTGACTAAAAAGAAAGTTATAAAAAACACCCCGGACAGTTGAAGAAAAGATATTTTATGCATAAAAGATTATTCGCTTTTTCGAATGATAAACAACCCACGGTCAATATCACTAATTACAATATTTCTACTCGTAAAAAAAGGATACACATTCCATACTCCGTCAAATGCAGCGCTATCACTTTCAGGATAGGTGTCAAAAAATCCAATTTCAGAAAGAGCGTTATTTCCAATTTGAGATAAATCAAGGACACGCACTCCAGCACGATAATTGGCCAAAAAGTAATCATTTCCATAGGGGTAGCCGTTATGGTCTATGGCAGCGGTAGGGCCTAAATACTCAAAGCTATAAACAGGGTTGTCTAAATCCGATAAGTCAAATACTAAAGTTCTGGTATTGTTACCAAAATCTCTTTCATCTAGCTCGTCTCCTACAATAAAATAGTTTAAGTCTTCTGTAAACCACCCTTGGTGGGTGTAGCTAACATTAGAGTAGGTGACAGTCGATAAAATTGTAGGATTCGCTTTGTCTGAAACATCCGCAATTACAATTTCATTTTCGTTACTGCCTACTAATATTTCTTTTCCAGTATGATCGCTGTCGGGCCCTGTATAGGTAATCACCTGTACATCGTGAGAATAGCCTCCAGCAGCAAAGCCACCCTCTGAAACAGGTGAGGTTGGATTTTGTATGTTTATAAATAAGGCACCCCCTGAAAAAGGACCGTTACGATTGGTACCAACGACGTAAGCATATCCAGAAGTTTCGTTAATAAAAATATTATGAGCTCTCCCAAACTCAGTAAAATGTGTATCTGCATTAAACGTTTCAGGCATATTTGTAACGGATCGTAAACGAGTCAAATCAAAAACCTGCATGCCGTGGTCATTAGCTTCACTTACGATGAAAGCATGATTTTGATAAACCTTTATATCTCTCCATGAACTATTAACGGTGGCTGTAGGGAGAATTCCTACAAGAATAGGCGCCACAGGATTGCTTACATCTACAAAAGCTGCATGAGAATTGAGCCCAACAAGTGCATATTCCTTATTAGTTGTTGGGTCCGTCCATCCCCATGAATCATTTCCGGATAGACTTCCTCCAAAAGTACCAGGTGTTAAATCATTTAAAGACATATAACTCATAAGGTCATAGCCATCACAAGGATATATATCCGCCATTCCATTATCACAAGGTGCTAATGGGTCACAAACATCACCAATGCCATCTCCATCAGTATCTAATTGGTCAGGGTTTGCTATTTCTGGGCAATTATCTTGAAAATCAAAAATTGTATCTCCATCCGTATCTGTATTATTTGACGAATCACAAGCATTTCCAATCCCGTCTCCATCAGAATCTTCTTGGTTGGGGTTTGTAATTTCAGGGCAATTATCAATGCTATTGATAATTCCATCTCCATCGGTATCTGTTGCTACAGCACCCGTTGGCTCGTTGTTACAGGAAGTCGCGATTCCAACTCCTATAAAAATGCAGAATAGTCGTAAAAAAACAGTATTCAAAATATTAAATTTAGGCATGTTCAAGGAACGTAATTTACGTCAAAAAATTATATATAAATGAAAATCAGTTGAATTTTGTATCTTTTGTATAAGAAATTCACCAAAAGCGTCTTATTTTTGTAGTATGATAGAAGATAAAAATCAAGAAAACACGTCTCTTAGCAGTTTAGGGGAATTTGGATTAATTGAGCATTTAACCAAACGGTTTACAGACAAAAATAGCTCCACTGTTAATGGGATTGGAGATGATGCCGCGGTATTAAATTTTAAGGATAAATCGGTGGTACTTACAACCGATTTGTTGGTAGAGGGGGTTCATTTTGATTTAAGTTATATGCCCTTAAAACATTTGGGGTATAAAGCAGTGATGGTGAATATTTCTGATGTGTACGCAATGAACGCAAATGCCACACAAATTACTGTTTCGATAGCAGTTTCTAATCGGTTTTCTTTGGAAGCACTTGACGCTTTATACGAAGGTATTTACAAAGCAGCCGAGGTTTATGGAGTGGATGTTGTTGGTGGCGATACAACTTCTTCCTCCACAGGCTTAATGATTTCCGTAACTGCCCTTGGAGAGGTTGATTTAGAAAGGGTTGTTAAACGAAGTGGTGCGCAACCAAACGATTTATTAGTGGTAAGTGGTGATCTTGGTGGAGCTTATTTGGGACTTCAGGTTTTAGAACGTGAAAAAGAAGTTTTTAAAGTAAACCCAAATAACCAACCAGACTTGGATGGATACACCTATATTATAGAGCGTCAATTGAAGCCCGAAGCTCGAAAGGATATTGTAAAACTTTTGAAAGATTTGGAGGTAGTACCAACATCTATGATCGATATTAGTGATGGTTTGTCCTCAGAAATTATTCATTTATCCAAACAAAGCAATGTCGGTTGTGATTTGTATGAAGATAAAATTCCTCTAGATCCACAGGTTATTTCAACTTGTGAAGAGTTTAATATGGACAGTACGACCATCGCATTGAACGGAGGAGAGGATTACGAACTTCTGATGACCATTTCACAAGAAGATTTTCCTAAAATTAAGGCCAATCCAAATTTAACTGTTATTGGATATATGACTGATCCTAGTGTAGGAGTGAATTTGGTTACGCGTGCCGAAACTAAAATTCCTTTAACAGCTCAAGGTTGGAATTCTTTAAGTGCAGATTCACAAGCATAGCGTTTATTTCCAGCGTAAGCTTTCAATAAAATACAACAAATCTTTTTGGACGTAATTGATAGCTGGTAAAATGGAATCGTAGTTAGGTTTGGACTCAAAATATAGTGCCCCCGATATAAAATGTCGCGTACTGTCAGTGACATAAAATTGGGATTGTGATGCCACATTTCCTTTAAGATCATAAAATATGCCGTACAATTTTTGTTGTGTGTTTTCATACATCCGCTCTGATATTTCATCCGCCACCTGAAGGTGTTTTTTAGTCATTGACTGGGCATCTGAAATATATTTTTCCAGGTTCTCATTTACTTTTTTATAATTGATAAAAACAGAAGCTTTTAATGTGGGGTAACGAAGAACAATTCCCTCAAGTGTGTTATTTTTTTTTAAAACATTCAGCTGGGCTAGTTTGTTTTTTTCAAATTCGAAAGGTAAGTCAAGTTGACTTTTAAGATAAGCGGCTCTTGGATAGTCCAGGCTCAAAAAGGCTTTTGGTTTTGGAACAGGGATTTCATCACAAGATAAACAGATGAAAATACAAAAAATAAAAGCGAAAGGTTTCATTGTTTTTTAAGTGTTACTTTTAGCTGTCTGATGCGTTTGTTGTCCAGTGCTTCCACAGTAAATGTGTAGGTTTTAAATATAATTTTACTGTTTACTTTTGGAAAGCTTTTGGATATTTCAAGCACAAATCCAGCAAGGGTTTCTGCTTCTCCTTTTTTGTCCTCAAATATAGATTCATCCTCCAATTTGATAATTCTATAAAAATCTTTAAGCGTTGTTTTACCTTCAAAAACATAATTATGAGCATCGATCTTTGAGTAAATTAAATCATCGTCATCAAACTCATCACTTATATCTCCCACAATTTCTTCAATGACATCTTCTAAAGACACCACTCCAGAAGTCCCTCCATACTCATCGACTACAATGGCTAGATGAATTTTCTTCTCTTGAAACTCTACCATCAAATCATCTAGTTTTTTGTTTTCAGGAACAAAAAAAGGTTTTCTAATCAAAGAAGTCCAGTCAAATTGTTTTTTTTGAAGATGAGGCAATAAATCTTTTACATATAATATGCCTAAAACCGTATCTATACTTTCATTGTACACGGGAATACGCGAGTACCCGTGTTTTACAATTTCAGGAATAATTTTTTTAAACTCAACGGATTGGTCCAAAGCAAATATGTCGATACGAGGGCGCATCACTTGTTTCGTGTCTGTGTTTCCAAACGACACAATACCCTGAAGAATTTTTTGTTCTTGTTGGGTGGTATCGTCCTCACTAGCCAATTCTAACGCTTGAGATAAATAATTAACATTAAGATTTGATTTTTGTCGTCCTAATTTTTTGTGAATTCCTAAAGTCACCTTTTGCATGGGAATACTAACGGGAGAAATGATAACATCTAAAAACTTCAAAGGAAAGGCCATGAATTTTGAAAACTTTAAGTTGTTTCTGTTGGCGTACACTTTAGGTAAAATTTCTCCAATCAATAAAATCAAAAATGTAATCAGAATAACTTCAATAAAAAATACAAGGTCAATTTTGAAAAACCCTAAATTTAATTCTGAATGTAAGTTGCTAAATAAGGTTTCGCTCAGAGTAGCAAATAATATGACAATGGCTATGTTTATAAAGTTATTGGCAACCAATATGGTTGCTAATAATTTTTTTGGCTGTTTTAACAGTTCAATAATGATTTCAAAAGATTTTGATTTGCTGTCTTTTGCCTCATCTAAATCTTTTTGAGTTAACGAAAAAAGAGCGACTTCGGCACCTGATATAAGCGCGGAACAAATCAAAAGGACAAGCAATCCAATAGCCCCAGCTATTAGTGTGCTGTCAAAAAGAGGTATTAAAATAGAAAGTTCAAGGTCCAATTATAATGGGATTATAAACTAATTAAAACGGTAAGTCGTTAGGTTCTTCATTCTTTTCGATGGGCTTTGTAGCGGCGCTTTGTGGTGTTTGGTTTGTTGGAAATGATGAGTTTTCCCCTTTGGCCGTCAAAAACGTAAAATCAACACACTGAATCTCGGTAGAATAGCGGTCATTTCCTTTGTCGTCCTGCCATTTACGTGTTTTTAAGCGCCCTTCAATATAGACTTTATCCCCTTTGTTAAGGTATTTCTCACAAATTTCAGCGGCCTTATTTCGGACTACAATATTGTGCCATTCTGTATTAGAGACTTTTTCATTCGTTTGCTTATTTGTATAGGTTTCATTGGTAGCCAGAGGAAAACGTCCCACACAATTTTTATCATCAAAGTAATGCATTTTAACAGCATCTCCAAGATGTCCAATAAGCATTACTTTATTTAAAGTTCCAGACATAATAGTTGGTATTTGATTTCATGAATTTGAAAAAAAATTTAGATATAAAGATATCTAAAAAATGTAAAATCGCACACTTAAATTTGAAAATTATTTATAAACCTTTGGATGGCAGTAGGGACGGGATAGGATACAATATCAGACCATGCTATTGCATTTTGTGGTGCTTTTTTTGTTTTTAAAATCCAAAACTTAATATGTAACTCTCTATGTGACAGTTTATGAATAATATCTGAGGAGTTGAAAAGTGTTAATCCTTCATACGGAGTATTAATTTTGATGGATAATTCAGGGTGGGACAGGAACTCTTTTTCAGAAATCGCACTAAGAGTTTCAATTAATGGAAATTGATACAGGTTTTGCCAAATTCCTTTATGTGTTCGCTGTTCAATGATGGTTTTTCCATCCTCTGAATCCATCACTAAAAAATTAAAATACTTTTTAATAACCTTTGTTTTTTTAAGTTTTACAGGCAATTCTTTAATAGACCCAGTATTACAAGCCTTACAGGAAGAGGCTAAGGGACAAGCGTCACAGTTGGGTGATTTTGGTTTGCATTGCCGAGCACCAAACTCCATAATAGCTTGGTTGTAATCCCCAAAATTAGAGGAAGGCAATACTGACTGTGCTAAAACTTTAAATTGTTTGATGCCTTCAGTACTATTGATAGGTGTATCGATTCCGAAATACCGAGCTAAAACGCGATATACATTTCCATCAACTACAGCTACGGATTCTTCATAACATATAGAGGCGATGGCACTAGCGGTGTAATCGCCAACCCCTTTTAGGCTTAAAAGTGATTTGTAGTCTTTTGGGAACTCGCCATTTAAATTTTCTGTAATGTGTTTGGCAGTAAAATGCAAATTCCTCGCGCGGGAATAATAACCCAGTCCTTGCCACAAATTTAAAATCGCTTTTTCAGAAGCTGCTGCAAGCGCTTGAACAGACGGATAATGAGCTAAAAAAGCTTCATAGTAAGGTTGTCCTTGTTTGATTTGTGTTTGCTGTAAAATAATCTCTGACAACCAGATGTTGTACGGATTCTTAGAGGTTCGCCAAGGCAAATCTCTTTTATGCACTGAATACCAGTTAGTTAGTTTTGAGTGAAACATCATCATGACATTGATTGAATGGCAAAAATAATCTTTTAATATATTAAATTTTAATTCTATAGGCTTGAAATATTGAATTTAAAATACATATATTTGCAAACCTATTAAAAAAACAATAATTTAAATAAAATAAAAAATGACTAAAGCCGAAATTGTAGCTAAAATTTCCGATGATTTAGGAATTGACAAAGGAGATGTATTAGCAACTGTTGAATCTTTTATGAGCGAAGTTAAAGGATCGTTAGAGACTGGAGAAAATGTTTATTTAAGAGGATTTGGTAGTTTCATTATCAAAACTAGAGCTGAGAAAATTGGAAGAAATATTTCTAAAAATACGTCAATCAAAATACCAGCACACAACATACCAGCGTTTAAACCTTCTAAAGTATTTGTTGAAGGTGTAAAATCAAAGGTTAAAGTAAACTAATTATAAACTAATTTTAAAAATCACATTTATGCCAAGCGGTAAAAAACGTAAAAGACATAAGGTAGCAACGCACAAGCGTAAAAAAAGACGTCGTGCTAACCGTCACAAGAAGAAGTAATTTGAAAAAGTAGCATAGCTACTTTTTCAGGTTATTATCAGAACGTTCTTTGATATCAAATTCGTGCTAAAATTCAGTTACACCTTGCTGAATACATGAATTTACTGGATTAAATCCTGTCAAATCTTAGTATTTAAACATACTGATGTTTTAAATACTCAAGATTATACTCCTGCAGTAATCTGCGGGAATGAATCAAGAAAAATATTTTATAATCCATCTGTACATTCGTGTATAGATTAAAATTAACACCATGAATAAAGAATTAATAATTCGATCGAATTCAGACAATGTTGATTTTGCCTTATTAAAAGATGGAAAACTAATTGAATTTCAAAACGACGAAGATAATAACAAATTTTCTGTTGGCGATGTGTTTTTAGCCAAAGTAAGAAAGTCTGTTCCGGGTCTCAACGCTGCATTTGTAAATGTAGGGTATCATAAAGATGCATTTTTGCATTACCATGATTTAGGACCTAAGCTTCCAACGCTTATGAAATTCATGAAACGTGTAAGCACAGGTAAACTAAAAGATTACTCTTTAAAAAACTTTACTTTTGAAGATGATATTAAAAAAGATGGTAGTATTGACGCTATTATAAAGTCAAACCAATCTATTTTGGTTCAAATTGCAAAAGAACCAATTTCAACGAAGGGACCTAGAATTAGTTCCGAAATTTCACTTGCAGGTCGCTATTTGGTACTTGTTCCTTTTTCTGATCGAATCTCAATTTCTCAAAAAATTGAAAGTAGAAAAGAAAAAGAACGTCTAAAACGTCTTGTAAGAAGCATTACTCCCAAAGGATTTGGAGTCATTATCAGAACCGTTGCTACAGACAAAAAAGTAGCTGAACTCGATAAAGACCTTCAAAACTTATATTCAAAATGGGAATCTATTTGTAAAGCGATACCCCGCGCTCACACACCTAGTAAAGTACTCGGTGAAATGAATAAAGCTTCCTCTATTCTTAGAGACATTTTTAATGATACCTTCACAGGTATTACGGTTGATGACGATTTGCTTTTTAATCAAATTAAGGATTATGTTCACGAAATTGCTCCTCACAAAGAGGCGATTGTGAAATATCACAACCCAAAAATGCCCATTTTTGAAAAATTTGGGATCGAAAGACAAATTAAAACTTCATTTGGAAAAACCGTATCAATGGCTCGTGGTGCCTATTTAATTATAGAACACACGGAAGCCCTTCATGTGGTAGATGTTAATAGCGGAAACCGTTCAAGTAAAGAAAGAAACCAAGAAGCGACTGCTTTAGAAGTCAATATCCTTGCAGCAACCGAACTCGCACGTCAATTTAGATTGCGTGACATGGGTGGAATTATTGTTGTAGATTTTATTGATATGAACAAAGCGGAGAATCGCAAAAAACTTTTTGATCATCTTAGAGATGAGATGAAAGACGATAGAGCTAAACACAAAATATTACCTCCAAGTAAGTTTGGGTTAATTCAAATCACAAGACAACGTGTTCGACCTGTTATGAACATTAAAACTAAGGAAGCAAATCCCAATGGTTCTAACGGAGCAGAAGTAGAAGCACCCATTGTTCTGATTGATAAAATTAATCATCAGCTGGATCAAATTATGAAAAAAGGCTATAAAAAAGTGACTTTAAACACACACCCTTTTATAGCAGCCTTTATTACAAAAGGCTTCCCATCCATACGTTCAAAATGGTATTTTGAGCATAAAAAATGGGTAAAAGTAATGCCAAGAGATGCTTACACATATCTAGAATATCATTTTAAAAATGAAAATGGCAAAACCATAAAACTGTAAAAAAGCCCCGCATAGCGGGGCTTTTTTTTTGGATTTTTTTTATGTCCTGCTAAGTCAGTAGGCTTCGCAGAGCGAGAGTGTTAATTCCTTTTCAATTTTGTTGGATTCTGTCGAGTGTCAAAAACATCAACTATTTTTATAGTCTCAGTTTCTTCATTCACAGAGTAGATTATTTTGAAATTGGTAACTATTAAGCGTCTGTAATTTTGCTTTCTACCACTTAAAAGTTTTTCTTTTTCACCAATCAAAGGATTTTTAATAAGTACTTCTACTTTATCTCGGATTTTAAATAGTATCCTTTGAGCATTTTTTATATTAATTTCTTTTGCGTAATAATTGTAAATCTTGTCAAGTTGATATTCTGCAAAATTTGACCAAATTATTCTGTATTCCATTTAGCTATATTTTGCAAAAACTTCTTCGTGACTTTTATGATTTCCTGTTTCGAAATCTTTTTCTGAACGGTCAATCCTTTTATTTAGCTCGTCCATACTCATAGGATTCAAGTTCTGTTTTGTTTCTGATTTCAGTATATTTTCTAATACTGAAACTAACTCCTCACTTTGCAGTTTTAAAAATGCTTGTATAAATTCTATTTTTCGTGTTTGTATGTCCATAATTACAAATTTACAAAATTAATTTTTATATTTTTTTATATTGCTTTTTCTCCGCTACCGCTAAGCTGCGCTTAGTGGCCATAAACTAGCTGAAAACAACTTTTACATGACCCCAACCAAGACCTGCCAATCTTTGACGTTACCACGCTATGGCTTGGCGGGAGCGCAAACTAGCGGCATCAGGGGTTATTTTTGTTTTAATTCTTCAGCTCTCTTTAGTACTTCACTTAGTAAGGATTCTAAATCATCTAATTTTTTGATAGAAATACTGTTTTTAGGGTCGTAATTTTCAAGAACGATTGAATTGGTTTTGTAATCAAGGTGGTAGCCGTACTCAAATTCGTCTTCAATTTCATTATCTTTAAATAACTTAATTGCGTTGGTTATACTTGAAATTTCATTAATGTTAATTGACGTTTTTTTATTGCTGTAATAACCATCATTTAACTCTGTAAAGTAAATATTTTTATCACTGACAATTCTTTTTCTAATTTTTTTGCTAAAAAGCCCTAGATGTTCACTTGGGTAATTAATATATTTAATTATCAAATACGTGTCATTTGAAATTTCACCAATTCGATTAGGGACGTTATTCATAATAAGTAGGTTTTAGGGGTTTATTTAATATTTCTTTAAGCTTGCGCTCAATTTGACTAGCACTATCGCCGTAGCTTGGCTGCATCGGGGGGAGTCCCAAAAACGAAAACCTTCCTTAACTTTTCTTTTTTGGTGGTGGAGGTGGTGGAGTTCTCATTCTAGGCACTTGCCCTTTCGGTTTTGGACTTCCACTTTCAGGATTATTTCTAGGTATTCCTTGTGGTCTGCTTGGTCTTTCTTGTTTAGCCATTTGTGTGATATTTATTTAAATAATGATTAGTTTCTATTTCAGTATGCTTTTCCGTTTTTTATAGCGTTTAATATTTAATTTGCAATCGAGTTCCTCAATATTTTCCCAATCGTTTTGTCGTAATTCAAAATATTGTTTCATTGCTTTTTTCTCATTTATTTGATCAGATTGATGTTTATCCCAAAGTATTTCAAGTTTATTAAAATATCTTGTATACATCATTCGCAATTTGGATATTTCTTCAATTTCTTTATCCGATCGAATTATTTGGTTTTCAATGAGCAACAGAATTTGAACAATAGCAATAAGTATAAAAGCAACCCAAACATAACCCTCGAAATATTTCCAGCTCAGAATTCCGTTCAAAGAAACAATCAAAGTCATAATTTGGAAGTACTTTTTCAAAGTCCGTTGAAATCCAATATATTTAGTCAGATAAACTTCTCCGAACTTAATATTTACCATTTCATACCAAATTTTGTTAGTCATATAGTTCGTTTCTTTAATGTGCCACAACTAGTTGTATTTATTTCCTTTATAATTTGTTTCGAGTGGCACAATAGATCCCAAATCGGCGTGTATTGTACCATTCTAGTCTCCCTAGCGTCATCTATTATTAAATAATTGTCTCCCATAGGTTAAGCTGCTTACAAAGATTTAGACTTGGGGTCTTTATCACTCATAACTTATAACATATTTTTAAACCCTCCAAAGAATTAGAGTCAAAAATAAGAAGTAAACAACTGAAAAACAATTACTTGTATTTTAAAATAAATATATTACAAAGACCTTGAGCCCCCAAGATCTCGCATAAAAAACCCCTGTAAAGATGACCTTACAGGGGTTTCGTGTTAATTAGTGTGTGGTCAGTCGCTATAGACTAATAAAGCCTTATATAATCGTAGACTGTCCCAAATGCATATTTGTAAAATTTAGATTTGAGTCGTCGGGATTGTTGATATAGTCTTCTATAAAATCACCCACTTTAGAAGTCGTGATGTTATCAAATTTCGTATTTAAATCGGGTGTTGTAATATTGAGTTTTAATGATTTTTCAACAGCAGTTCGTATCAATTCAGCTTCTTTAAAAAGCTCAAAATGATCAAGCATCATTGCTGCAGATAAGATGGACGCAATTGGATTGGCAATTCCTTTGCCTTCCGCTTGAGGATATGACCCGTGGATGGGCTCAAACATAGAATACTTGTCGCCAACAGACGCAGAGGCCAATAAGCCTATAGAGCCTCCAATAACGCTTGCTTCGTCGCTAATAACATCACCAAATAAGTTTTCAG
>Ga0102886_1000623_pt1 | contig 15246 bp, 17 predicted proteins | sample Colrivmet1550A02_FD_84499 | JGI IMG/M metagenome (GOLD analysis project Ga0102886, IMG submission 84499) | Estuarine microbial communities from the Columbia River estuary - metaG 1550A-02 | ecosystem: Environmental > Aquatic > Marine > Intertidal zone > Estuary | place: USA: Columbia River... | reverse complement strand
TAATGCTATGGAATTGGGGAAATATGTTCCTTCAACAGTTTTGTCTTTGAGGTTAGCACAAATTTTTGAAGTAGAAGTAAGTGAGATTTTTATTTTGGAAGATTCAGATTGGGATTAGGACATATTACTGCCAATGGTTTTGTATAAGATTAGTTGCGTTGGTTAGAACTAAGTTAGCATAAGAAAACGAACCAGAGGAAATTCTGAAGGAATTTCCCACCAATCAACATTTCCTTCGCTTTTCCCTAGCCTTACAATAATCAGATTTTTTTCAGGATGAACATAAATATATTGCCCTAAAATTCCTTGAGCCATAAAATCTCCTGTTTGGGTTGGAAGCCACCACTGATATTGATAATACCAAACACTTTTGTTAGTAGTGTCAATTTTTGTGGATTGCATTACTCAATTTTCTGAAACAATTTGTTTGTTCTTTCCATTTACCCTTATTCAAGTATAATCTTCCGATTTTGGTATAATCTCTTGCTCGAGCATTGATGCAACAAAAAGTTTTTCCAACCCGTTTTTCTTTCTGTTTAAACTCTAGCTCGCATCAAATTCCATTTCTAATGGTTGCCAAATTTTTTCTTCAAGATATTACGAGATTGTTTTGTACTTTATAGCTATTTCTAATCCCAAGCCTAAAAGTTGTGTATTGCCGCTGACATATTCAAACTGTTTACCAGGTTTAATGTTCAATTTCATTTTTTTATACTCCATTAATTGTTTTACTTCGAAATTAAAATTACACAGTTTATGTTTAGACCCTACTTTCATATAAAAGAATCCGTTTGTTTTATTTTTCTATGTTTACTTCATCTGTAACAATAAATAATTGCCTGCCTTTTACTTGATTAAATACTTTACCAATATATACACCTAAGATACCAAGTAAAGTCAATATTAATCCACCAACAAACCATATCGAAAAAACAGTTGTAGTAAATCCTGGCACTGTAATATGGTCAGTAAAATAAGCAATAATATTATAAAATGCGATTAAAAATGAAATTATGGATATAGAAAAGCCTAATTTAACTGCAATTTTCAAAGGCTTATTACTATTAGATATAATAACATCACCTGAAAGGTGCATAAGTTTTAAAAAGGTATAAGACGAAGAACCTTCAAAACGTTCTGAGTGTTTAACATTAATAGCACATGATTTAAAACCTAAATATTGCACCAATGAAGGGAATGAACGCGATAACTCTTTCATTTTATTATATTCAACAATTACCTTAGCATGATATATGCCGAAGTTTGCAATACTTTTATCGGTACTAACACCACTAAGGGAACCATAAACCCAATAAAAAAGTCTAGAAGAAATTCGTTTTAATAATTTATCTTGCCTCTGAAATCTACGAGCATAAACAATATCCCAACCTTTAAGAGCTTTTTTGTACAAATTTGGTATTTCATCTGGTCTATCCTGAAGGTCACAATCCATAACCACTATCCAATCTCCTTTTGCATAATTTAAACCTGCTGTGATTGCAAGATGTTGTCCAAAGTTGCGACTTAAATTAATTCCTTTTACCCTGTGATCATTTTCTGATTCTTTGACAATATTCTTCCAAGAATTGTCTGGAGAGCAATCATTTACCAAAATGATCTCATAGTTTTCGGTAATTTGTTTTAAGGCCGATTTAATTTGTTTAGTTAATTCCTCTACAATTGTATCAGCGTTATATACTGGAGAAACTATAGATATAAGGGGTTTATTATTTATGTTCAAGTATCAGGTTTTTTAACGATAAGTGTTTGCAGGGATAATCGAGCAAACTTTATTAGCTTCAATTGAAAATTTTAGATTAATTTTATTTTACATTTTGATTTTCTTTCAAGACAAATTCTATTCATAGTAACGAATAGAAAAGTCTTTTAATGCCTACTTAGTGATATTTTTTTTCAAAGTATTATAAGATATTACACAAATCTTTCCTTTGCCGTCTTTTATTTTTATTAGAGATTCATAAAGACCAGTCTTTTTAACCTCTTTCATAAAGCTTATTTCGACATTATATTCCTCATTTGGATAAATCGGAGCTAAGAATATATATTGATAGCCGAGGAATAAAGTGCCTTTACCTGGGAATTCGGTACCATAATATTTTGATAATATTGAATTTACAGTTAAACCATGTGCTATTCTAGAATTAAAACCTAGTTTTTTAGCAAAATTATCGTCAAAGTGCACAGGGTTATAATCTTCGCTTAATTTTCCAAACGCCATAATATCCTCTTCTGTCACCTTTAAATTAAAAGATTTACGTGGCAGTTTGGAGTATGACAGAAGTGAATTAACATGTATAGTTGCAAAAGATTCTTTTAGGTAAAAACCTTCTTTACCCCATACTTTTTGTACTGCATAATTTTGAATTTGAGTAGAAACTTTCATTTCTTTACACCCTTTGGCTTTTAGTTCATTTTGAGTAAATCTTATGATATCAGAATATATACCCATTCCAGAAAAAGAAGGGACTACACCATACAAAATCCCTTCACCAACGCCGTCTTTATTTGTAACCGTTGCAAAACCCGCATTAACACCACTTTTTTTAACTAAATAGCAAGTCTTATCTTCATCAGTATCTAAAAAACTACTAACCCATTCCTTATATCCATCAGTAATATCTTTTTTGTCAAGATAAGGGTTTGAATCGTAGTGATTAGTGTATCCAACAAAAATCTCTTCTACTAAAGAATTAAGTGTACTTAATTCTTTAGTAGTTAAAACTTCAAATTCTAAATCTTGATTTCGATATTCCTTTATCTGATAATTTTCTAAATTCATTTGATAATAAACTAAGGTGTCAGTTTGGATAAAAGGAAACCCAAGTTTATTTAGTCTGGAAACTTGATTAACTTTTTCTGACTTGATTCTAAAGATTAGAATATCAATCTCTTTACCCAGTATCTCCTTTTTAATATTTCTAATATCAATCTCGTCAAGAATACCTCTGTAGATATTCATATTGAATCTGTTACTTTCACTGGCAGAGTACGATAATTGTTTCATTTAATTATTATTTTGTGTTGTTGGGATTGTCCATAACGTGATTGTGTAAGGGAAGTTGTGGTCTTGAATGAGAGAATATTTAAACAATCTAGCAAAAAAGCAATAGCCCTTTTTTTTCACAAAAATAATAATTTTTTTTACACGCTATTGGCGTATCGTATTTTTTTATTTTCATCAATCCGCAAACTAGTATAATTTCTCCAATGGCATATTTAAAATACTTTCCAGTTTTGTTTTTCTTCATAAGGTTGTAGCGTATTTTTCTAAAGAATTTTATCATTGGTTAGCGGTTTCTGGTAATGTAGCACAACGTCTAGGCTATGTTTGTACGGGAATTAAAATCTTTTCTCTTAAAACCTTTTCATAGGGTCTATTCTTAATTATTTTCAATGATTAAACCTAAGAAAGTGTACCCTGAATTACTGTAATCGAAGTTTGTGCCAGGCTCAAAGTTAAGCGGTTCATTAGCAAATTGATTAACCATATCTTCTAGACGATTTGCTTTTATATCGCTTTTTACATTTGGGATACCAGAAGTGTGCGTAAGAAGATTATGAATATTGATTTTGCTGGCGTATTCTGTTGGGTAATCTGGCAAATATGTAGAGATTGGCTTTTTTAAATCTAATTTACCTTCGTTTACTAATTGCATAATTAGCATTGCTGTAAATGATTTTGTTAGCGAAGCTATTTGGAATTTTGTATCTGTTTCGTTGGGTATATCCCATTCCATATTGGCAAAACCGAATTTTTTTGTTTATGACAATGCCTTTATGCGATATTGCAACAGCTCCATTGAAACTTTCGTAATCAGAGTATAAACTGATGAATTCACTAATATTATCAGCCTTTGTAGTAAAATATTTGTCTGTATTTGAATTGGATTGACCTGAACATGAACTTACCAATAACAGTAAACAGAATTTGCATATTAATTTCATAATTTTTTTGTTAAACCTACTGCTATAAATTTGGTTTACTACTTTTCAATTGTAAAAAAGTGTCAATAAAGTGTAAAATGTTAGTTATGGTGGTCATAATGAAGACTAACATTGTTGTATATTGTTTGTTGCGTGTTTCAAGCACCTAATTTAGCAAATACAAACCAAATAGAAAATCCTCACGGATTTTCGTAAGTCGGCAGTGAACTAGCAATTAATTTTATGTATTGTTGGCATTTCGTTTTTTTTATTAGTTTATCATTGATTTGACTCTTAATATTGGTTCAGATTGAGTAATGTCTATAAACCTAACTACTCCTTGCTCCCATATATTTTCGATTATTGATGTTTTGTCCGCACTTAACACCCAAGTCTCTGGACTTGAAAAAAACAGTGATGGATTTGAAAGGAAAGCTTCTTTTGATATTCCTAATTCTGGATCTCCTCCTAGAGCGCATATTATGAGTGTCGTGTCATTAGAAATTCTATTAAAGAACTCTGCGATTGGCCCAACGGTTAGAAAGTCATCTTCTGATGCTATTTTTGTATTAACAACATTTAAATCATCAACATCAATTTGAAAGTCACCGTGACTACCTCTGTAACCATCTTTGGGTCTGACTTTTATATTGTCATTTATCCAATTGATATATTTGTAATCATAAAATACTTTGAAAGCGAAACTATGTTCTTCTAGATAATTCAATTCGGGAGCGATTCTTTTGCGCAATTCTTTCAATCGGTTCTCCTTTTGAAGTAAAAGTCGCTTTTCCTTTAAGTATTCAATTTTATTTCTGTCCATTTTAAATTTAAATCATCTATGAGTTAAAATGAATGCCAACGTTGATGTATATGGTTTGTTGTTTAGCACTAAGATAGTAAATAAGTCAACACCCATTGTTCAGCCACGTAAGATTTTCCGCAAGGAAAAACAGAAGCAATGAACTCATACATTTTGTTGTACTGAGTTTTATTAGGCTTTTCTTGGGTGCAAATATCAGATTTCTACGCTCCACCCTTTTAATTAGTTTTGTTTTCCAAATAGACTTTCAGTTCAAGAATTATAATTGTGTCTATGAATCATTGCTTTGTAATCATTGGTTATTTAGACTTTATTATTAATTAATTCACAAAATTTAAAACTTTAATTAAATCAGTTTCTTTACTTAATGATAATTTGTTTTCTTTAATAAATTTATAAATAGATTGTTGACTAATTTTATCTGATTGAAAGAGCTTAGAAAAAGAGTTTTTTGATAGTTTTATCTTAGTTAATTTATTTTCACTGTATAAGTAATATTCTGCCTTTTGGATATATTTATTGACTTTTCTATTAACCATAGGGTTTATAGAATGTTCAGAATAACTTATATTATAATATCTATAAATTGAAAATTTATCGTTAAAAAATAATTCAAAAATTTTTGACTTTTTATTGACCTTAATTACTCGGAAAACTTTAGTATTAATTATAATTTTGATTAAATTTTTACTAAAGAATGTAAAAACATAACCATCACCATAAAAAGCTTCCAATGTATTATCATATAAGTTTATATTTACTTTTTTTATTTTATACTTTCCTTTATCTTTTGAATATATTATTCCTTCAGTGTCCCAATCATCAAAAAAATAAGGAGTACCATCAGTCTCAACTTTAGGATTAACAAAGCCTTGTCCTATTTGAAAATCTACTTGTGTTCCAAAGCCTTGTCTTGTAATATTATTGGGGTTTGTCTTATGAGTTTTTTCTTGAGCTAAAGATGTTAAAATTGATATTATTTGTAGTAATAAAAAAATTCTTTTCTTCATAATATTTATTTAAATTAATTTTTTCGTGTCACACTAATTAGCGCGCCTGCAAATTCAAAATCAGTCGTTCTAATTTTTATTGCTTTTAATTCTATTTTGTATGTCTTTTAATGCAGCACAACGTGTTTGTGTAAGAAAAATCGCGTTGTTTAAGTACCAAAGTTAGCAAATAAATTATAGATAGAAAGTCTGCTAAGATATTCGTAAGTAGGTAAGAAGCCAGCAATAAATTATATACGGTGTTGGGCAATGTTTTATTTATATAATTTCATATTTAGAAGATTAACAATTCCTTTTTTAAAAATTTCAGGTTATCCTTTTTTCCAAAAAAGGGATAAAGAAAAATGCTATCCATAAACTTTTTAAATGTTCCAACTATTTTTTTCAATTCAACTCCATTATAGTCTTCATGAAAAAATACTCCGTTGTTAAAATTTATTTGTGAATAACTACCTTTTTCTACATTCAAAAAAGATTCCGAAATTGACGAATTATAGTCATTATTAAATTCAAGTATTTTATTGACTAAAGGGTTTTTTCCAGAATATTCAATATCTATTGAATTCACAATATATTGCCAAGGATCTTTAATTTTCTTGTATCCATAAATTAATTTCCCATTTGTAACAAAATAAAAGTAAAACGAACAATACTGGATTCACCAAATCTGTTTTACTTAGCCATATTAATATTCCAAGTGGTGTTAAGATTGTTAAATAGTAGACAAATAAATTTTTTATATTGTTTTTTATTTTCAGTGTTTGAGTAAACTCATTCAGCGTTTTAATCCGCAAAATTTTCAATTCCTATAATTCCGAAAAAGAGTTAAAAAATCCGTTATGAATTTAATATAGTATTTGATTAAAAATTTGGACTTAATCCAAATAATCCATTTTTAAATTGCTCCCAGTCTGAAAATACTACTGAGGCAACTATTAATATAGTAACAAAGAGAATTATTTTTAGATATTCCGTTTTCTTTAATTTCATTTTCATTTATATAATTTAAGTTAATAATTATTCAATTTTGTGTTAGTTCCGCAATGAATGGCAACGTTTATTATAAGAGTAGTAGCGGATTAAAACACGGTTACTTTATGATACTAAGATACTTAATTAAATACAAAAACGGTTTAGATTAAAACCTAAACCGCTATTACTTTTATACATTGTTAGAGATAGTTATTATTCCTTACTCCTTTGGTAATAAGTCACAATACTAGCCTTAGCTATTGTATTATTCCATAAGTAATATCCAACTACAGCAGGGTTTGTGCTTTCATTGAGTCCAAGTTTGTCTGTTTTTAGAGCGTAAACTGTAATTATATATTGATGCAAACCATGACCTTCTGGAGGGCAAGGTCCACCATAACCATTCGCTCCATAATCTGTAATACTTTGTATAACTCCTTCAGGTGTTAAGTTTAGTTTTGTATTACCAGCTTTAGATACTAATTCTTTGGTGTTTACAGGGATGTCAAATACAACCCAATGCCACCATCCGCTTCCAGTAGGTGCATCTGGATCATACATAGTTACAGCAAAACTTTTAGTTCCTTCAGGTGCATTTTCCCAAGATAATTGTGGAGATTGATTTTCTCCAGTACAGCCAAAGCCATTAAATTCCTCATTGATAGTAGCTTCTCCACCCAAATCAGTACTCGATAGGGTAAATGTGTTTTGGGCAAATACTGTACTTGATAAGGTGATTAGTAACCCTATAATAAAATTTGATTTTTTCATAATGTTTGTTTTTTAGTTTGGGAACAAAATTATGAGGGATAGTAGTAAATCTTGTGTTTGATACAGTTCAAAAAGTGTTGATAATAGTTCAGCTTGATTGATACTGTTTTGGGGTTGTTCCGAATTTCATCTTAAAAGCCTGAATGAAATTTGATAAGTTTTCATATCCAATTTCCTCATAGATATCAGATGGTCTTTTTGATTTGTCTTTTAGCAAAAATGCAGAATGGTCTAGTCTTTTCTCCTGAAACCATTTGCTTGGGGAGCTTTGAAAGTGTTTTTCAAATTCTCTTTTGAATGTTGACACACTCATATTCGATAGAAATGAAAGTTCTTTTATCGTTAGTTTATTTAATTGATTACTTTCTATTGTTTGAATAAACCTTTGACTGTGGTTGTCACTATTAGTAATTATAGAATATAAAAAGCTTACCCCATTAAATTCAACGAGATATAGCATTATTTCCTCAAACTTAGCATCTAAAATATTTTTTTGAATTGATGTTGAAAGTTTAGAAATATCTAAAAGACTATCCACAAATCTTTTTATAAATGAATCATAATTAAATGAATACGTAGAATACAGTTTGCCTGAACCTGTTGGGTTAAGTTCAAATTTTCTTAGGAATTTTAAAACGTCTTCGTTAGAGAAAAAGAAAAGTACACTTCTATAGTAAGCTGCATTGTTAGAAAGGTTTTCAGTCATTAAACAATGTCCAGATTTCATCAATAGGAATTGAGAATCATCTATTGCAAAGGAAGAATTGTCAAAAAAAACTTCTTTTTTTCCTTCTTGAAGAAAGCTAAAAGTGTTTTTGTTCAGTAAGATTTGTTGCTTAGAGATTTCTTTAGTGCTTTCATAATCATACACAGAGATAGAGAGAGAAGAATTCAAATTTAGTTCGTCCGGTAATGTAATTATCTTCATTGAGTTTTAATTGACTTTAACTTTTTAGCTAAACTGCGTTTCAATGCAGTTTAGGTGTTGTTATGCACATTAGTTTGTTTTGACAAATTTAACTGCTTCATTAGCAATTCTAAGAATATAAACATTTGGCGGTAAAGATGAAATATCAACCGTTTCAGTTTGCCCATTTATCCTGCCAGATGCTATTTTCTTTCCTAAAAGATTAATAATGTTGAATTCATAATCTTCAAAATTTTCACTTTTAATAAAAAGTTGACTGCTGGCGGGATTGGGGTAAACAACAAAATTGTTTTCATGCCCAGTAATATCATCTATCGCATTAACTTGATAGTCTCTCTTATACACCCAAGCCATGTTTGTTGCAGTGTTACTATTTGGATCAAACCCCCCAAAATAGACCGCAGATTCACCAGGAAATGGCGAAGCGACATAGCATCTGTTAGCTACTAAAGCCGTATCATTTGCACCTATAGTTCCATTTATCTCTTCTATCGAGTACTGACCATTTGAAACTCGCTTAGCGAACAAACCACCTTTATAGTAGCCGTTCCATACTGGATGACCACCTCCCGATATTTTTGCTTCAAACCCTACAAGGTGAATAGTATCATTGCTTATGGGGTCAATATATTCGTAAAACTCATTGTATGCTCCAAGAACATAGCTTGCATTTGATCCCACTAAAAAACTCGCTATCAATAAGGATAGTTTAGTTTCATAAATACGATTAAATCCACCAGCACCATCTGGTTCGAGACGATAAATAGTTCCCTGAGACTGACCATTAGGGCACCACATCAACAGGAAGGCATCATCAACCCCGCTAGGGTTATTGATTGTTGTTAAACCTCGAATGCCGCCTACAGCAGAATTGATTGTAGCGCCAAGGTCACTAAAGTCATGTTCTATTACATAGCTTGGTGAAACTCCGTCAATTCGTCTATAGAGTTTACTTCCTGATGAAAAATGGAGAGCCCCATTTGCTATTTCAATACCTAAAGATCTAATACTTAAGGGGCCAAATTCTGCCGTTGATATCCAATCGATTTTTCCTGGGTTCGCGGGATTGTATTTTCCCTTATAAATCCCTTGGGTACCAACAGTAGCAAACACGTATTCTAATCCCGTTTGCTGGTCTACATACATTTCAATATCTCTAATAGAATAGTTCTCCCCTGCAGGGAAGCCCCCTTGTACTATTTCACTTTTTCCCCACGTGCCATTCAAATCATTTCTTGCAAAACTTGACACCGTAACGATATTTGTTATATAATTCGGCGAATAGCCAGCGGCAATTAACACCGTATCTGGAGATGTTAATAGGTTGCCAAATTGATCTTTTGTAAAAATAATTTGTTTCAGAATTTCGGGCCGTAGATGGTTTGCTCCCATAAATAAATCTTCTTGCCAAATAGCAGAAGGATTATCCAACCGATTTATTTGCCCCCAACCAACATTGATGTTAAAACCGCCATACCAAATGTTATTCTCATCTTCCCAGTATCCGACAGATGCAAATAGCATGCTTTTATGATTAACTAATTGTAAAACCTCTGAACCACCTAAAAATTTATTATCTGAATCGTAGTCTCCCGCTGTAAATGATTTGCTCCAGGACTGAGCATTTAACATGCTATAAGAGCATACAAGCCATGTCAAAACAACAATACTCTTTGTCAAATATATTTTCATTTCATTAACTTATTTTAAACTTAACTATTTCGATTGTGATTTATTTTGCATAACGTTTAGTATAAGAGCAGTAGCGGATTAAGTGCACTTTCTTTTTATAGCAAGATACTTAATTTATTGCAAAAACGATTTGAGGATACACCCGAAACCGCTATTGCTTTTATACACTGTTGTATGCCGTTTTTATTCTGATTCCTTTTGTTCGGTTTGCGTAAAAATAGGTTTTCCATTTAAAGCTTGAACTAAAGTTGTGGTAGCAAGAACTGCGTAAAGAATTGAAATAATAATAGTCGCTTTTATATTTTTAAAGATATAAAAAGAAAGAAATGGAATTAGCTGCAAAGCGTGCATTCCTATAAAGTGAGATACTCTTAAATCGCCTACCGTTTTACTCCATCCAACAATAAACCAGTTAGAATTATCATTGACTGCTCCTACGCAATGGTTCATTCTCGAACCCATTAAAGCACCTTCGAAGGAAAAAACTACAAAAATGAGTATTCCAAAACGAATCGCCCAAACATAATAATTTGGTAAATCAGGAAAAGTCTGCGTAAAAAACAATACCCCAATGTAAGCAGTATAAAGTGTTACGATTGTAGCCGCTAAACCCATTAATGAATACAACATTGAATACGTGGATGTGCTTACATTGAAATGCGACATCCGACCCTGAGAGGCTTGATAAGTGATGTATAAAAGTTCAAAACCAAACAAAATAATAACTACCCAGTTAAAAGGTGTTACACTAAAATTTGATAAATAATGACAATACCAAGCCATTGTCCAAGCAAACAACCCTATTGAAATCGCAAACTTAAAGGGCTTAAACCAAGCGTTTACTTCGTGAACTTGAGTAGTTGTAAGTTTGGTTAAAACGATAAATAGTATTGAAAGAGATAAGCAGAACAAACCAAAATAAAACAAGGATTCATTCCGAATTTTCAATTCCTCAATAAAATTTAATATTCCTTCGACCATTATCTTATTATTTTATGTCAAGCGTAAACTTTGGCACAAAATAATTCAAGCAATAAAGCATAGCACTGTATGTAAAAATGAGCGTAGGAATGTTGGTGTTAAACCCTAAATCAAATTCTGGAATACCAAATAACTCTCTAAAAGATTTTGTTGCGATTAGTAGCATAAAAATAATTCCATAAGCGAAAACAGAAATAATTGCAATTCTATTTTTTGTCGTTCTAATAATTCCTTTTTTTGCTTCCTCGTTAAAGAAATACCATATCGCAGCAATACTAAATAGGGCTTCTATTAAAATGGCCAAATAAGGATTAGATGCGTACAATCCAAGACCAGCTTCCATTGTCTCTGCACCAAAAAGATGGTGCATATGACCAGAAAAGAAATCTAAAACAAAATGGATTGACACTAAAGCTACACTTACTAAGCCTATTTTGGTGCTTTTGAATAGCAGCTTCCCAATTAAGAAAACAATTGCCAACCAAAATAATTGCGGTAATAAATCGTGACTGTATAACATATCCACTGCCATATTGCCTAAAGTAGCATCAAAGGCATCACTCGGACTGGTTGGTTCAAGACCTAAATAATGAAAGGTAAACCACAAAAAATCTTGTAATTGTGATATAATTAAAAAATAAAGTAAAGTTCCTTTAGGAAACTTTTGCTTAGCTATTAATGCCGTTGTAAAATGTCCTGCTAACATAATTTCTGTTTAATTTTTGTATTTTTACTTTCAATTCGATAGTAAAATTAATTATTGCTATTGAATTAATAGTAATAATTTGTGGAAAATGAAAAAAAAATTTAGATCTGGCTGCCCAATCTCATCTACATTGGATGTTGTAGGTGATAAATGGTCCTTATTAATTGTTAGAGATATGCTTGTTAAGCATAAAACAACTTTCAAGGAAATTTCAGATTCAGATGAAAAGATTGCACCAAGTATTTTATCTGCACGATTAAAATTGTTAGAGTCGTATAAATTGATTTTCAAAACAAAAGCGCCAGATAACAAAAAAGAAAATATTTATTTGTTAACGGAAAAAGGGATTCGTTTAACTCCAATAATCATTGAATTCAGCTTGTGGGGAAATTTCAATATGAGAGAGTTTAATGAAATAGATGATATTGAAGGCTTGAATTCAGATAAGACTCTAACTATTCAAAAGTTTCAAGATAGTTATAATTCGATGTTGCTTAGTTTAAGATGAGGCTACTCTCAAATGGCATACAACGTTTAAATAAAAATAGTGCGATTTCTAAGACTTCAATGTCCGAAAGGACTTGAATGTCGAATGCAAAAGTGCAAAACCTCACTTTGTTTGGCTATATATTAAGCAGTCAATAACTGACATTTAATTACTGTGAGGCATTGTGCCACCTTATTTATTAGCACTCTAAAAAGCTTAGTCAATAGCTTAGTTTTATTTGATAAGCTCATGAGAATTAAGTATGTTGATCCGAAATGTAAACAAACCTCATGAAGCTAATAATTACTTCTTTATTACTTGTTATTATTTCAACTTCTGCTATGGCGCAAGTGGAAATTGGTGCTAACGCTGGTTTAGTTTCTACCACATTTCTTTCCGAACAAGATGCCAACACCGTTAAATGGGGAGCGGGAATTTCCATGCGTTTTTCTACCAGCCCTAATTGGGGTATACGATTAGAAGCTAATTATCATGACAGGAGCTTTAAAGGAACAGAAAGTGGCCCCGAGCCTTTTGATTTCAAGTGTTCTCAAGGGTTTTTAGGTTTCGGTTTATTAATGGACTATAGGGCTCATAATAAATTTGGTGTTCTTTTTGGATTGTCAGTAGGCAGTACGTTATATGAAAACCATGACCCCAAGACGACACCAGGCGGGTATTCTTATCGTCATGCAGATGAATCTGAAACTGAATTAGGTGTTTTAGGAGGTCTTTCGTATACCGTATTAGATGGCAGGCTAACCATTGAAGGCTGAGCTCAGCTTGGAGCAACCTTTAGATATCAATATGCCACATATAAACTTGTTGCTCGATACAATATTCCATTAAAAGAAAAGAATTAACCTTTGCTGTTACGTTACTACAAGGCGCACTAACTCAATATTCTGTTGGCTTTGAATACTTGTGTTTTGTAACCTTCTGTAAACGTACTTTGAACCCTCGCTTGCGAACTCACTAAAGTTAAACATTCGTCTTCTTGAGTGAGGAGTGCACTGCAACGTCTGGATAAACGCAATGACGTTTATTTCTTCTTTGTATTTCTTCGTGAACCAGTTACTCTCATTGCTCTTGATTAGAGCCAGTGCTAACCGTTTCAATTACGGTAAACGTTACGATACGTTTACAACCACTTATATCAATGGTAATAGAAAGTATAGTGTTTGGTTCAGAAATCGAATATAGCTATCTCCACTAAAAAACGACACAATAGGTGTTCGTTTTTCAAATAGGTAATCCGTGGTCTTGTCCACCACAGATTGTTAATGGAATTAGAGTGAGCGCAGATGAATGCTATAGGAGAACATCGAGATTTGTCGTTTAGAAAAATTATAATGCTGCAATTGCCTTCCCCACTTCAAAAGATAAACTGGTCTGTTGCCCAAGCCGCAGGTGTAGAGGTGTGGGTTAAGCGCGATGATTTAATTCATCCCGAAATCAGTGGTAACAAATGGCGGAAGTTGGTGTACAATGTGCAACATGTTAAAATAAACGGCTATGCTGGCTTAGTTACTTTTGGCGGAGCGTTTTCCAATCATATTGCGGCAACAGCACATGCAGGGAAATTACACGGCATAGAAACGATCGGTATTATCCGTGGTGAAGAAGCCGATTTTGAGAATCCTACTTTAAGTCAAGCCCGCGCCAATGGTATGAAGCTTCAACCGATTTCACGAGAAGAATATCAGAACAAAACTAATCCCGAATACCTAAAAAAACTGCAAGCGCAGTTTCCAAATTATTTTATTGTTCCAGAAGGTGGTGCCAATCTGTATGGCGTTTTGGGCTGTATGGAAATAGTAAGTGAAGTAGAACAAACGTTTGATGTGGTGGCTTGTCCAATCGGTACGTCAACTACATTTTCGGGTTTAGTGGCATCGGCAGGAGCCACGTGTAAAGTGCTTGGGTTTCCGGCTGTAAAAGGCGGTGCTTATCTACGTGCAGATGTCAATAACTTTCTAGAGCAACTTCAGCGACTGGAGGAGCAGCCACCTAATTTGGCTCCAAGTTCAGACTGGCAATTTCAAACCGAATATCATTTTGGGGGTTTTGCTAAAATGAAAGAGCCTTTGGTGCGTTTTATGAATGCCTTTTGGGAAGAGATGCAGATTCCATTAGACCCGATTTATACGGCAAAACTGTTTTTCGGATTAAAGGAAATGATGTTGAACAACGCTTTTGAAAAAGGGACTCGGATTTTGGCTATCCATACAGGCGGGTTGCAAGGCATTGCCGGAATGAACACAAGACTTTCAAATAAAAACTACAGTATTGACTACGCACATAAAATCTAGTTTCCTCTTACTTTGCCTTAGCGCAAGCTTGGCGTTGCATTCACAATCGGCTCGCCAAATTTACATTGATACTTACGATGTGGTTGCTATGCGTGAAATGAAGGCGCACAAAATTCCAGCAAGTATAACCTTGGCACAGGGAATTTTAGAAAGTGGCAACGGACAGAGCAAACTTGCCACAAAGGCGAACAACCACTTTGGTATTAAATGCCATGACTGGAAAGGGGCCAAAGTATATCATGACGATGACCGTAAAAACGAGTGTTTTCGCAAGTACAAAAAAGCGGATGAGTCGTACAGAGACCACAGTACATTTTTGACCACACGTTCGCGCTATGCGTTTTTGTTCGATTTAAAAGAAGACGATTACAAAGGTTGGGCGCGTGGCTTGCAAAAGGCAGGTTATGCCACAAGCAAGACTTACGGTAAGTTGCTCATCCGCATTATAGAAGAAAACGATTTACAGCAGTTTGACGAGAAGGTATTGAAGGGCACAGAAGATTGGTTGAGCGGCACTGTGGTCATGGTAAACGCCAACAACTTAAAATACATTCAGCTGGACGAAGACCAAAGTTTAGAAGACATCGCCCAAGAGTTTGATTTGAAGCTAGACAAGATT
>Ga0102886_1000596_pt1 | contig 15571 bp, 10 predicted proteins | sample Colrivmet1550A02_FD_84499 | JGI IMG/M metagenome (GOLD analysis project Ga0102886, IMG submission 84499) | Estuarine microbial communities from the Columbia River estuary - metaG 1550A-02 | ecosystem: Environmental > Aquatic > Marine > Intertidal zone > Estuary | place: USA: Columbia River... | reverse complement strand
AAATCCAAAAGTAAGTACTTCTAATGTAGATCAACTAGCCAAAGAAGGGATGAGGTTTACTAACTTTTATACAGCTCAAGCTATTTGTGCTCCAAGTCGTTCTCAAATTTTTACAGGAATTTATCCTGTAAAAAATGGATGCATGGCAAATCATATTGGTGTAAAACCAGATTTAAAAAGTGTAACAGACCGTCTACAAGACGCTGGCTATGAAGTTGTTTTAGCTGGAAAAAGTCATGTGAAACCAAATTCCGTTTTTAATTGGAATCGTTATTTTGGATCAATTAAGCATCGTTATTTACCTCTAGAAAAAATTGATGATTATTTAAAAAACTCAAAAAAACCTTTTTGTTTGTTTATTACTTCAGATTATCCTCATGGTCCCTATCCTAAAACTACAAAATATTCTAAAAAAGATATTTACAAACTTCCTTATCACAAAGGATATGTTAAAAATCATATGCCTGGATATTATAAAAATATAGAAGATGATAATATTCAATTAGGAAAAATTTTAAAAATGGTTGACACCTACGGGCTAAGAAATAACTCTATGTTTATTTATGCATCAGATCATGGTATGTCTGGTAAATGGGGGCTTTCAGAACAAGGTCTTAAAGTACCTTTTATTGTTAGATGGCCTAATCATATTCAACCCAATACTACATCGAATACGCTACTAACCTTTGTAGATGTTTTACCAACTTTTTTAGAAGCATCTGGTTCTTCTATTCCAAAAAATTTAGACGGCAAGAGTTTTTATAAGACTTTAAAAGGGAATGAAAAGGATGTTCATCAATACATATATGGAGTTGCAACTAAGCAAAATATTCGCGCTTGTACTGTTTTTCCTTCAAGAATGGTCAGAGGAGAAAGGTATAAACTGATAAGAAACTACAATGCACTAGAAGTAATGGAGTCGAACTTAGGCGAAAATGAAATTATAAATCAATTTATTAAGATAGGAGCTCAATCATTTCCGAATACACCTTATGAGGAATTATATGATTTAAAAAACGACCCTTACCAATTCAAAAATCTTGCAAATGATAAAAAGTATGCAAAACAAAAGGCACTATTGTCAAAAGAATTGCAAAACTGGATGGTATTACAAAATGATTTTTTAATTACAGATAAAATGCCCTTGATAAAACCCACACTTCATCCATTAGACAGACTATCAAAATGGAATGATGTTAGTGAAAGATTACAAGGAAAATTAACTTCGAAGGATTATAAATCTATTCATTATTAAAAATATAAGAATGAAAAACATACACCTTCTATTCATACTTTTTTGCTGTCTTTATATTCAAGCTCAAGAGAAAACTGAAAAGCCATTAAATATTATTTGGATTAGCTGTGAAGATATTGGCCCAATACTTAGTTCTTATGGAAGTGAAACGATCAATACACCTAACATAGACCGAATAGCTGCTGAGGGTGTAAAATACACCAATGCTTATTCTACAGTAGGTGTCTGCGCACCAAGTCGATTTTCTATTATTACAGGAATGTACCCTGCTAGATTAGGAGCTCACAATATGCGTACAGGAAATCATAATAATTTCAAAGCACCAGAAGATGTTTTCCACAAACTAGACAAAGGAATCCTAGATAAATTTGGAAAAAATGTTCCAGAATATGAAGTTGTAACTCCATCTTATGTGAAACTTTTTCCTGAATACCTGAGAGCAGAAAATTATTATTGTGTAAATGATAATAAATGTGACTATCAATTTAATGCACCATTTACGACTTGGGATGATGTATTTGGGGGTGGTTCATATAAAAATGCTCCAAAAGGGGCACCATTTTTTTATGTGAAAAATTTTTACACAACCCATGAATCAAGAATTTGGCTAAGAAAAGACAAACCTATGACGGTAAATCCCTCTGAAGTACCTATCCCAGATTATTATCCCGATATTCCTGTGGTAAGAAGAGATATTGCTCGAAAATATTCAAACATTGAAGCTCTTGATAAAGAAGTAGGTCAATTATTAAAACAACTAGAGACCGACGGGGTACTGGATAATTCTATAATTTTCTTTTGGAGTGATCATGGAGGGAATCTTTTAAGACAAAAAAGAGCTGTAGGAAATAGTGGTCTTCACGTTCCTCTTTTAATTCGCTATCCAAATGGTTTCCGGGCTGGAGAAGTAGATGATCGTTTAGTCTCTTTAATGGATTTGGGGCCTACTGTGATGTCACTTTTAGGAATAGCACCTCCAGAACATTTGGATGGAAAAGCTTTTGCTGGCGAATACGAACAAGCACCAAGAAAGTTAATTTTTGGCTCTGCAGATAGGTTTGATGAATCGACTGATATGCAAAGATCTGTATTGGATGGTCGCTTCGTATACATTAAAAATTTTATGCCTGAATTACCTTTAATTTATAGAAATAAATACCGAGAGCAAATTCCTATGAATGCAAAATTAATTGCATTAAATCAAGAAAAAAAATTAAAAGGGAATGCTTCATACATATTTATGAATACCAAACCTAAAGAGGAGTTTTATGATTTACAAAACGATCCTTATGAAGTTCACAATCTTGCTGATGACCCTAAATATTCGAAAAAAATTGAAGGATATAGACTGGCGCTTAAAGACTGGCAGTCAGAAATTGGAGATAAAGGCTTTATTCCAGAACATGATTTAATTAAATCTTTTTGGCCAGAAATGAAACAGCCTATTACGGAAAATGTAACTTTTGAAAAAGATAAAACAGGAACTTTAAAATTGAACTCTTCAACTACTGGTGCTTCTATAGGTTATCAAATTGGAGATGGTATAGGGACAAATCATTGGAATCTATATTACAAACCCATAAGTATCGATAAAAATCAAAAGGTTGTTGCTAGAGCTATCCGAATAGGTTACAAGACATCAGAAATTACATCATATTAAACTTACACTAATGAACGAATCAAATTTTTATAAACTAACACTTTTTACTTTTTTTATAGCATTTACTATAATGGGATGTAAAAATAAAGAAAGTGATATATCAGTCGCTAATCTGTCACTTAAAAAACAAAATATTCTTTTTATTTCTATTGATGATTTTAGACCAAAAATTAGTTCATATGGAGAAACAAAAATGATTACTCCAAATATTGATAAACTAGCCTCAGAAGGACTTCAATTTAACAATGCTTATACAAATATTGCCGTTTGTGGTGCTAGTCGGGCAAGTATTATGACTGGGATACGTCCTAGTGAAAAAAGGTTTAATGATTTTTCAACAAGAGCATCAGTAGACACTCCAGATGCAATTCCATTAAATCGGATTTTTAAAGAGAATGGGTATGAAACCATATCTTATGGTAAAATTTATCATCATAAAGATGATTTTCAAGAGTATTGGACTGAAAAAGATGGGGGACAAATACAGTCAGACTTTCAAGATCCAATATCAATTGCTAGAATAGAAAATGCGGAGAGGGGAGAATATGGAAAAAAACAACCAACATTTGAATATCCTGATGTTGATGATTATGCATATAATGATGGAAAAATTACAAAAAGGGCCATCAATAAATTAAAAGCTTTAAAAAATGAAAATAAATCTTTCTTCATGGCAATAGGCTATGTATCTCCTCATTTACCCTTCATTCAACCAAAAAAATACTGGGACATGTATGACCATGATGCTATTAAATTAGCGGATAATTCATTTCAACCTAAAAATTCACCAGACATAGCTATTGAGGCACAGCATAACTCTGCTGAAATGAGAAAAAATTATTTAGATATTCCAGAGAATGGACAACTCGATGATAATCTTGCACGTAATCTAATTCATGGTTATTATGCAAGTGTGACCTATATGGATGCATTAATTGGAGAGTTAATAAAAGAATTAGATGACTTAGGTTTGAGAGAAAATACAACAATTGTATTTTGGAGTGATCATGGTTATTTTTTAGGTGAACATGGTTTTTGGTGCAAGCATAGTACCTTTGAAGAAGCGGTTAAAATTCCCTTTATTATTTCTTCACCCAGCCATATTAAAAATAAAACTACTACATCTTTCACTGAATTAGTTGACGTATATCCAACATTGTGCGACATAGCGAATATAAAAGCTCCCTCTTACCTTCAGGGTGAAAGTTTAATTCCTGTTTTAGAAAATCCTTCAACAATTCTTAAAACTGAGGTTTACACGCGCTATAAGCAAGGTGAAGCAGTTATAGATAAAGATTTTTCTTACACAGAATTTTATGAAGGTGAAAAATATTTAGGAAATATGCTGTATGATAATCTTAATGATTATAAACAGAATACAGATATTTCTAAGTTATCCTCAAACAAATTAGTTGTAAAAAAGTATAAAGAAAAGTTAAAAGTAATGCGTGAAAAAGTGAATAAAGATCCTTTTCAGGATTATAAATAAATAATTATGGTAAACATAAAAATATTTCACACTCCTCGAATACCTAAAAAAATAGGATTGGTTTTTTTCTTGTTTTTTACAAGTATCCTGTATTCTCAGAATAATTATTATGTTTCATCTACAAATGGATCTAACTCTAATGATGGTCTCTCAGAATCTTCTCCCTTTTTAACTATTAACAAAGGTATTTCTGAGGTTTCAGAAGGGGGTACTGTTTATGTTATGAATGGAACTTATAGAAATGTTGGTTATGGAACAGTGGACCCCTCTTCAAATACGAATATGAATAATCCTCATGTAGCTACCATTAACAAATCAGGATCTGAGGGTGCATATATTACAATCAAAAACTTGGATGGGCATGAGCCAAAAATAGAATTTGATGGAAGAGGTGGCATTATCATATCAGACTATATGAATTATATTATTATAGAGGGATTTGAAGTTGAAGGACCTGCAGCTAGCATAACCTATGATCAAGCTATCGCAGATCGAGAGTATAAAGTTTTAGCAGCATCTGATGAAAATGATAATATAACCTATAACCACACCTATTTTTCAGGAAAAGGAATTTGGGGAGGTTATAAGGCACACAACAATATAATTATTAAAAATAATAAAGTTTACAATTGCACAGGTTCTGGAATCCGATTTAATGATTCTGATCATATAACCATTGAAAATAATGAGGTTTATAATTGTACTTGGTGGACATCATCAGCATCTAGTGCCATTGTTTACGCAGAGACAATTGCTGAAGATGGAGACAACACTACAGATGTTAAAATGATTATGCGTGGAAATCTAGTGTATAATAATTGGAATCGAATTCCTTTTTATGTTACTCAATTACCTGATAACTCAGGAAATACAAATCCTAACTATGGAACCGCAGATTATAATAATATTTTAGATGGTCAAGGGTTATATGTTACCAGAAGTGACCCAAGCTATATAGGAACCTTTTTGTTTGAGAATAATGTATGTGTAAATAATGGTAAAAATGGAATTAATTTTGATAATTCACTTAGTGCCTCAGCTATTTACCAAAACAATACTCTTTATTACAACGGAGTTCATGAAATTATTCAAGATTTATCTGTAGCCGAGGGTAACCCAGCTCATCGTGGTCAAAAAGTTGGAGGAATTAAAGCAAATAAAGTTCAAAATGCTACTGTAGTAAATAATATTGTGGTTACAAGAGATAATGAATTTTCAGCATTAAGCTTGAATAACATTGATAATCCTAATACTGAAGAACCTACAAACGATGGAATAAAAATAGCAATAAATAATATTTTCTTAAATGGAACCGTTGCCTATCCGGGCAACCAAGAACCTGCAAATTTAATTAATATAGATCCTGGATTTATTAATGTACCTGCAGTAGTTGACGGAGCTATAGATATCAATCAAACTAATTTTAAATTAGCAGAAGGCTCACCAGCTATTGATGCAGGAAACCCAAATTATTCACCTGTAACAGATATTGATGGAGAACCTAGACCAGCAAATATTACAGATGCAATTTCATATAGCAGTTTTGAAAATTCTACAGATGGATGGACACAATTTGGTGCATCAATAGCAATATCGTCTGATGAATCAGTAACAGGAAATAATAGTCTTTTTACAAGTGATAGACAATATAATTATTCAAGCCCAAGACTTTTTCTTGATGGCTTTCTAACTATTGATGAAACTTACACATTTTATGTAAACGTGAAATTAGCAGAAAATGCTACTGGAACCTCAGACATTACAATTAAAAATACTTTAAATGATGTTGTTACCTATACAAATTTACTTGAATCGCCAACTGCAGTTACAGACAATGCGTGGACAGAATTGAGTGGAGATTTTACGTATGGTGGTTCTGATCAAATATTTGTATACATTAAAGGTCCAACTCTAGCTCAGGGCGGTGGGAATTTTTATATCGATGACTTTTCTTTGGTTCCTCAAGGCTCTCCACCTGTAAACTTTAATGACATCAGTGATGTAGTTGACATAGGTGCTTATGAATATTCGTCAACATTATCTTTAGATGACACAAATTCTTCAATACCCCCAGCTATTAAAGCCTATCCAAATCCGGCTACAAATCAAATTACACTTTCAGAAGAATTTGGTAAAGATCAAATTGTAATATTTGATTTACTAGGTAAAAACTATCCAATAAAACTTATAACTAATTTTAATTCCTCAACTAGGATAGATATAAGTAACCTTTCAGATGGTCTTTATTTTTTGAAAATTATAAATGATAAAAGTATTAAATCTATAAAATTTATTAAAGAATGATTTTTAATTATAGGATAAATAAAGTAAAAAAATTGAGTAAAATAATAACCCTAATTATAATTCTTTGCCTATTTAGTAATGGAAATTTAATTACAGTATCAAAAAACAGTTCACTAAGTGAGAAATTTAAAAACTATTTTTTTGTAGGTGCTGCTATAAATAAAGACCAAATTCTTCAGAAGGATGAAAAAGCAAACTCAATTATTAAACAAAACTTTAATACATTATCTCCAGAAAATGTAATGAAGTGGATGTTTATTCAACCAAAACCGAATACATTTTATTTTGATGATTCAGATACATATGTACAATTTGGATTGGACAACAATATGCACATTGTAGGCCATGCATTAATATGGCATTCACAAATTGCTGACTTTATGAATTCTATTAAAGATAGTACTGAAATGATGAAGCATGTTAACAATCACATTAGTACTCTAGTAAATCGATATAAAGGAAAAGTAGATACCTGGGATGTTGTTAACGAGGCTTTAAATGAAGATGGAACCCTAAGAGAATCTATATTTCTAAAGGTTTTAGGAGAAAATTATTTGGAAACTGTTTATAAAATGGCTGAAAAACATGATTCAAATGCCGATTTAGCATACAATGATTATAATCTGTGTGAACCTAAAAAGAGAAAAGGAGCTATTAAACTCATAAAATCACTTCAAAAAAATGGAGCAAAAATTAATAGTGTAGGAATTCAAGCTCACTGGCAATTAATGAGTCCTTCTCTTGAAGAAATTGAAACTAGTATTCTTGCTTTTTCGGAACTCGGTGTAAAAGTAATGTTTACAGAACTTGATATTTCAGTACTCCCAAGCCCCTGGGATCAAAATGGAGCAGAGGTTTCTCAAAATTTTAAGAATTTTGAAGGAGACAAAAAAATGAACCCTTTCCCAAAAAACTTACCAAATTCTATGAAAACAAAGTTAGCAGAACGCTATGAAAATATTTTTAAATTATTTTTAAAGCACAAAGAAAAAATAAGTCGTGTGACTTTTTGGGGCGTAACAGATAAGTTTTCTTGGTTAAATGATTGGCCGATTAAAGGACGTACAAATTATCCATTATTATTTGACAGAGACTACAAAGAAAAAAAAGCATATCACCGAATTATGAACTTAAATATGCCAAATAATTAAATACAATACCTTACACTTATGACTTCATATTCGCAAAAATTATCTATCAGAGAAAAAGTAGGTTACAGTCTTGGAGATTTAGCTGCAAATTTAGTGTTTCAGACATTAATGACCTATCTCGCTTATTTCTACACCGATATATATGGTTTAGAAGCTAATGATGCAACTGCCATAATGTTTACTGTTGGAACGATCGCTGCCTTTGGATTTAATCCTATTGTAGGTGCTATTGCAGATAGAACAAATTCTAAATGGGGGAAATTTAGACCCTGGATATTGTGGACAGCAATACCATTAGGTATTATTTCTGTTTTAGCATTTAGTACACCAAATTTTGAATATCAAGGCAAAGTAATTTATGCTGTAATTACTTACACATTGTTACTATTGTTATATGCAGGAAGTAACCTACCCTACTCTGCTCTTAGTGGAGTTATTACAGGTGATATGAAAGAAAGAAATAGTATTTCTTCTTATCGATTTGTTGCGGTTATGTTTGCACAATTTTTTGTACAGGTTTTTATGCTACCAATAATTATTTATGCTGGTGATGGAGACAAGGCAATTGGAATAGAAATTGTAATGACGTGGCTAGCTGTTATAGGAACAATTATGTTACTCATTACCTTTATAACTACTAAAGAAAGAATTGTTCCAAAACCCGAGCAAAAGTCTAGTGTAAAAGAAGATTTATTAGATTTAGTAAAAAATAAACCTTGGGTAATTATGTTAATTCTAACAACATTAACATTTATAACTCTAGCAATGAAAGGTGGTTCTTATATTTATTATTTTGAAAATTTTGTAGATGAAAATCACCTTACAAAATTTATAAGTCCAATATTAGATTTCTTGTCTTCTATAGGCATTAACTTTTTTGGAAATGACCCTATATCAGCAGGATTTGGATTATTTAATGCTGGAGGTATTATTTTTATGATTTTTGGTATTGGTTTATCAAAAAATCTTGCAGATAAATATGGAAAGCGAAACGTATTTGGCTTCTTTTTATTTATCTCTACACTTTTTATAATTTTATTTAATTTCCTAGATAAAACCTCTGTTCTACTTATGTTTGCTGCTCAAATTTTACATGGTTTCTTTTACGGAATCACAATTCCTTTATTGTGGGCTATGATTGCTGATGTAGCTGACTATTCTGAATGGAAAAATAATCGTAGAGCTACTGCTATTATTTTTTCAGCGATGATGGTGGGTTTAAAACTGGGACTTACCATAGGAAGTTCATTGGTTGCTAAAATTCTTAGCGTATATGGTTATATTCCTGGTAATGAAAATGTACAAACAGAATTTGCAATACAAGGAACAAAAATGCTAATCAGTATATACCCTGCAATACCTTTTTTAATTGGAGTTTCCTTATTATTCTTCTATGAAATTAATAAAAAAATGGAATTGCAAATTGAATCCGATTTAAAAGCTAGAAGAAACTAAAAATATAAGAAAATGCCCGAAGACAGTATAGAACACATCAATTTTGAAGATTTAAATAATAGAGCCATCTCAAAACCATTAGTTGACCATATCTTCACTGCTGACCCTTCTGCTCATGTTTTTAATGATAAAATTTACATATACCCATCTCATGATATTGATGCTGGAGAAGCATTTGACGATCTTGGAAGTCATTTTGCTATGGAAGACTATCATGTTTTTTCTATGGAAGATATAGAGAGTGAAACTAAAGATCACGGAGTTGCGTTACATGTAGATCATGTTGCATGGGCAAAACAACAAATGTGGGCTCCCGATGCGAATGAAAAAAATGGAATCTATTATTTATTTTTTCCAGCAAAGGATTACGAGGGAGTTTTTAGAATAGGAGTTGCCACAAGTGAATCTCCCGTGGGTCCTTTCTCAGCAAGACCAAAGCCTATTGAAAATAGTTTTTCCATAGATCCTGCAGTTTTCAAAGACGATGACGAAGAATATTATATGTATTTTGGAGGACTTTGGGGTGGTCAATTGCAACGATGGAAAGAAGGAGTATTTAACAATAAACAGCCCAATAGCCCAACGGCTCATATCCCAAAAGACAATGAACCCGCTTTGCTCCCTTTTGTTGCTAAAATGACTGCTGATTTATTTGAATTTGCCGAAGCACCAAAAAAAATTAAAATTCTAGATGAACTTGGAAATTTAATCTTAGCAGGAGACAATAATCGCCGTTTTTTTGAAGCAGCATGGCTGCACAAACATAATGATTTGTATTATTTTTCATATTCAACTGGAGATACCCATTTTATCTGTTATGCCATTGGAGATAATCCATACGGACCCTTTACTTATCAGGGTAAAATTTTAAACCCTGTAGTTGGTTGGACTTCTCACCACTCAATCTGTTCTGTTAAAGGAAAAGATTATTTATTCTATCATGATTCCTCTCTATCAAAAGGAATTACTCATTTAAGATCTATAAAAATGACTGAAATTAAGTATAGAGATGACGGAACTATTGTAACTATTAATCCGTATGGGTAAAAAAAGAAAATACAATTAGTGAATAGTTAACTGAAACTATTGTATTAAAAATTTATAGGATGTTTTTGAAGAATAAATCTCACCTGGACCTAAAACAACAGATGGAAATTTTTTTTGATTAGGGGAATTAGGATAGTGTTGTGTTTCTAAACAAAATCCTGTCCTTTTTTGATAGTCTCCACTTAAATGATTCCCAGAATAGAATTGTACTCCGGGCTGATCAGAGAATACTTCTAAAAGTCTACCACTTTTTTTATGGTATGCAGAAGCAATCTTTCTTACTCCTTTATTTGGGTTATTTAAGCACCAACAATGATCATATCCTAAACCTAATTTTAGTTGTTTGTTGTCAACGTCAATGTCTTTACCAATAGGTTTAAAAGTCCTAAAGTCAAATGGTGTATTTTCAACTAGATCCATATCACCTGTTGGAATTAAAAACTCATCAATTGGCAACATTTTAGTAGCATTAATTTGTAATTGGTGGTCTAATATATCATTACTGAAACTTCCAGATAAGTTAAAATAAGCGTGGTTTGTTAGATTAATAACAGTTTTTTTATCTGTTTTTGCCTTGTAGACAATTTCTAAGCTATTTTCTGAAGTTAAGGAATAGCTAATTGTAGTATAAAGATTTCCTGGAAACCCTTCTTCCATATCTTTGCTAACGTAATTGAGTGTTAAAGTAACAGAATCTTTATTAGTTTTTGAGGTGGCTTTCCAGATCCTTTTATCAAACCCCATATGACCACCATGTAAATGATTAGGAGGATTGTTTTTAGCTAAAGTGTACAAAACACCCTCTAAGATAAATTTTCCATTAGCGATTCGATTTCCATACCGCCCAATAATAGCACCTAAATAGGAATTGTCATCAATATAGTGTTGAAGCGAGTTATGTCCTAAAGTAATATTCTCTATATGTCCACTTTTATCTGGTGTTTTTATAGCAGTAATAATTCCCCCGAAATTTAAAATTTTCACTTCAACACCTCGTTTATTTTTTAGTGTAAAAGAATAGATAATTTCATCATCGTTAAATTGAGCATATATTTCTTTTTGTATTGTCAATATAATTTTCTTAAAATGTTTTAGAAATTAAAACAACTAAATTTATTCAACTTATAAATTTTTAAAATCTTTGAAAGAATAGCCAAATATCATCGATCATTTGAGAATTTAAAAGTCCATGACCACCATTTTCAACTCTCAGATACCTAATTTCTTTTCCATTGTTACAATCTGTAAAAACATACAGAGTATCTTCTCCTATAGTTTCTATATCTGGTGTTGAGTTACAACTAAAATGATTGGACCACAATTCAGCACTCTCAAGGGCATCTAAAAATAAATGTCCAAACCTTGGACCTCCCCCAATTGGAATTACTGAATCTGCTGCCCCATTAATTTGAAATACAGAAATAGGCTGAGTATTTGATAACAAAGGACTACTTTCCATTAATTGAGAAACTACAGGTGCAATTGCCTTAAAATGAGACGTTTCAATCCCCAATTTATTTACCATTCCTGAACCATTTGAAGTTCCAATTGCATACATTTTATCAAAATCTAAATTATTATAATTTTGTAATTCCTCGATAATTAAATTTACAAAAGCAACATCGTCTGCATTAGACGCTTCTTGTCCTAAATTCCATGATTGAAGAAAGCCTTGAGGATATATTCCAACAAATTCACCACTATTCGTATAACTATTAAGTCTGTTCACCCAACTTCTATTAGTTCCTCCATTTCCATGAAAAGCAAAAACAATAGGATAGTTAATAGCTGGATTAATGACACTAGGTGCTTGAATAATTACTGGCCTTATTTGCTCAATACCATCTATAACTTGAGAAATAGTGATCGTTTTTGTAGATAATGAAATATCAATAGGATCAGGATCAGGATCATTCATAGAATCTATACCTTGATCACATGCATAAGCAGAAATAATTAATGAAAAAATAAAGAGTTTAAAATTAATTTTCAAATTCATAAAATTTAAAATTATTTACACAAAATAGTAATTAATTTGACTAGAATTAGGTGAAATATGCTAAAATTCCAATTACTAAGATGATAAGAACTATAGATAATAGTATATCAATTGTATCATAACTATTCTTATGTTCTGCTTTTTGCTCCTCGGTTAGTGTTCCAAACGATAAGCCAATTATTCTTTTATAGTCTGGTGGGCTGAACGCTAAACTAACTGTTATACAAATTATAACAGAAAATAAAAACATAAAAATAGCCATATGTGCAAAATTTATTGTCGCAAAAGCATAAGCTATATTATCTATATTTTCCCCTGACAAAATTTCTTCTTGATAATAAATTTCTGAACCTAACCTTAAAATTAAGAGACCAAGACCCGTTAATAAAGTTGTAATTGCAGCTTCTGAATTAACTCGTTTCCATATAATACCAAGAAGAAATACCGCTGTTACTGGGGGTGCAATGTAAGATTGTACATTTTGTAGATATTGATACATAACCCCTCCTCCAATTTTTTCCATAATTGGAATCCATATAATCCCCAAAACAACAATAAACCCTGTGGCGATTTTACCTGTGTTAATAAGAGTTTTTTCAGATGCATTTGGTTTCAATTTCTTATAAATATCAATCGTGAATATGGTAGAACAAGAATTAAAAACTGATGCAAGCGAACTCATTAAAGCAGCCATTAAACCTCCAGCAACTAATCCTTTTAATCCAACAGGCAACAATGTTTTAACCAACATTGGAAAGGCACGATCTGCTTTTTCAATAGAAAATATTTCAGGATTTTGAATTGATAATGCAAAAGCAATAATTCCTGGAATTAAAAAAATTAAAATGGGCAATAATTTCAAATAAGCTCCAAAAATAGCACCTCTTCTTCCAATTTTAATATTATTTGCTGCGAGTGTTCTTTGAACAATATATTGGTCAGTACACCAATACCATATTCCAACTATTGTTCCACCAAATAAAAGACCGGTCCAAGGAAATTTAGGATCGTTCATCGGTCTCCACATGTTAAAATGATCTGGACTTACAGAAGTAACTGTAGCTCTTAGTTGATTCCAACCACCAACTTCTTGTAATCCCAAATAAGTGATAATTAAAGAGCCTAAAATTAATATGATCGTCTGTAATGTTTCTGTATAGATTACTGCTTTTAAACCTCCTATAACAGTATAAATTCCTGTAAAGATTACAATGCCAATAGCACCGTACCAAAAAGGAATTCCAATCAATTCCGAAACAACAATACCTCCAGCGTATATTGTAACTGACACTTTTGTTAAGACATAAGCTAACAATGAAAATAACGACAGAAACCATCTAGATTTAGCATCAAATCGTTTTTCTAAAAACTCAGGCATGGTAAAAGCGCCACTTCTTATGTAAAAAGGAAGAAATAACCACCCTAACAATAAGACAATCCAAGCGTGTAATTCATAATGAGCCATAGGGGTACCAGATTCAAAACCAGTACCAGCGAGACCTACTACATGTTCAGATCCAATATTAGAAGCAAAAATAGAAGCACCAATAACAAACCAACCTACGTTTCTTCCTGCAAGGAAATAATCTTCAGTATTTTTGTTTTTTTGTAGAAAAACCCAGACTGCAACAGCAATTAGAGCTAAAAAATAGATTCCCAAAACAACCCAATCAAAACTTTCTAGAACAGAGGCGATGTTTCTTATGAGGTAGTTCATTTATAATATCTTCTAAAAATTAAATGTATTGATTGATAATGTTTTCAAATAATTCTTGCTTACCACTTTGAAGTATTAATTCACCATTATCTCGAGCAATGTCATATAAATCTGATAACTCAAGCTTCCCTTCTGCAAACGATTTACCTTTTCCAGAGTCAAATGAACTATACCTTTTTGATCTTAATGCACTGTATGAAGAAGACGTTATTATTTTATCTGCAGTAATTAATGCTCTTGCAAAAGTATCTGCCCCTCCAATATGAGCATGAAAAATATCATCCATATCTGTTGAATTTCTCCTAATTTTTGCATCAAAATTAATACCACCTCCTTGCAAACCTCCTGCAGCTAAAAATACCAACATGGCTTCTGTGGTCTCCTGTATATTATTTGGAAATTGATCTGTATCCCATCCGTTTTGATAATCACCTCTATTTGCATCAATACTTCCTAACATTCCTGCTTTTGCAGCAACAGCTAGTTCATGTTGCATGGTATGTTGAGCTAAAGTAGCGTGATTTACCTCAATATTCATTTTAAAATCTTTTTCTAAACCGTAAGCTTTTAAAAACCCTATAGCGGTTGCAGAATCAAAATCATACTGGTGTTTCATGGGCTCCATAGGTTTTGGCTCAATAAAAAATGTTCCTTTAAATCCTTGAGCTCTTGCATAATCTCTAGCCATGGTTAAAAACTGAGCCATATGATCTAATTCTCGTCCCATATCAGTATTAAGTAAAGACATATAGCCTTCTCTACCTCCCCAAAAAACATAATTTTCACCACCTAATTTAATAGTTGCATCTAATGCTAATTTTACTTGACCTCCTGCTCTTGCAACAACATTAAAATCAGGATTAGTCGAAGCACCATTCATATAACGTGGGTTTGAAAAGCAATTAGCGGTTCCCCACAATAATTTTATACCACTTTCTGATTGTTTCTCTTTTATATAATCTGTGATGATATCTAATCTTTTTTCTGACTGTTCAAAAGTTGCACCTTCTTGAATTAAATCATAGTCATGAAAGCAAAAATAATCGAAACCCATTTTAGTAATAAATTCAAATGCTGCATCTGCCTTATCTTTTGCAGCTTGTATTGGGTCTGAAGATTTATCCCAAGCAAAATTTTGTGTACCTGGACCAAAGGGATCACCTCCTTGACCACAGAATGAATGCCAATAAGCTATTGCAAATTTAAAGTGCTCTCTCATTGTTTTTCCTGCCACTATATGATCTGGATTATAATACTTATAAGCCATTGGGTTATCTGATTCTTTTCCTTCAAATTGAATTTTATTAATTCCTTTAAAATATTCTTTACGTGCCATTTATTTAATTTTTTGTAGCGAGGCTATTAGCGATTTATTTTTATTTTCTTAATGTAAGTTCTAATTCTTTTTTCCAGTTTTTAAAGGCATCTATATAAGGTTGCTTATCTTTAAAAGGCATGTAAGTCATTACATGATCATTGTCCATGATTGATTTT
>Ga0102886_1000593_pt1 | contig 15584 bp, 17 predicted proteins | sample Colrivmet1550A02_FD_84499 | JGI IMG/M metagenome (GOLD analysis project Ga0102886, IMG submission 84499) | Estuarine microbial communities from the Columbia River estuary - metaG 1550A-02 | ecosystem: Environmental > Aquatic > Marine > Intertidal zone > Estuary | place: USA: Columbia River... | reverse complement strand
TTAAAATGCGAGGTAACCGTAAGAGTATCGAAGATATTCATATGGGACCAGAGCCAAGTTATAATGAAAATAGTTCAATGACTTCATCGGATTGGATTCGAGGAGCAAATTGGTATAATTATTTTTGGAGTGCAAAGGATTTTCAAAAATGCATATTAACATATGTAGAAGAATTAGGATATACTAAAGAAGAAACAAATTCCCTCAAAAAACTAACAGATTGGGAACTTGGATCTAGAATTAAAACTATTATTAAGCTTACTGAAAGAGGTTTTGTCCATAAGCCCGAACAATTAGAAGCCGTTAATGAAGAAATTAAACTTAAAATCGATTTAGCAAAAACTCGAGTTGCAGAAATTAAAGACGCAAAAGCTTCTGCAAAACCCGTTATAACAATTCAACAAAGAATGAAACAAAAAATGTATAGCACAATTTATGAAGATTGGGATTTCGTTGTTGATGGTTGGATTGCTGGAGAATTTAATAGAACTATAGATACGTATGCATTATTTAAACAATACGATTTAAAAGGTGCAACTATAACAATGTTTGGAGATGTTGTTAGAGGCGAATATGATGTTGTATCAGACGCAGTCAATAAAACATGCGATCAAGCAGTTGAAGGTTATAGTCATATTACAACAGCGAATTTAAAGAAAATGATGAAAACTATGGAAGGTATATTCGCAGATCTTGATAGATTAAAAAATGCAGCAAAAGCTGCTCGTATTCCAAGAGCAAAAAAACCTAAGGCTTCTGATGCTCAAATTATAAAACTTAATTATTGTAATTCAGATATTACATCAAAATTACATTCTATTAATCCAGTGATGATTCCAGGAGCATCTCGTTTATATGTTTATAATATTAAAACGCGAAAGTATACAATGTATACATCAGATAGCACATCTGGATTTGAAGTTAGAGGTTCAACTCTATATAATTGGGATGAAAATAGTAAGATTACAACATTAAGGAAACCTGATGAAGTGTTACCATTAATTTTAAATAAAACTGCATTCCAGTTAGACAAATTATGGAAAACCTTTACCACTAAAATAAACAAACCAAACGGTCGAATTAACAAAGACTGTATATTATTAAGAGTAGAAAGATGAACAAAAAAACAGCAATAGATCCATTAGAACATAAAATTATGACTAAGAAACGGTTTAATGTTGCTGTAGAAATGTTTGTCAATAATCATAATATGTCATATCTAGATGCTATGACACATGTAATTGAAAGTAGAGGAATGGATTATTCTAACATTAAAAAGTTATTATCTCCATCTCTAAAAGCAAAACTCGAAGCAGAAGCTATCGAAAATAATTTAGTAAAATTAAAAAGAGGAAACAAACTACCAATATAATGGATCCTTTTGACTCTTATAAACTTTATAATTCTTTAAAACTCCATTTTGAGAATGATTCGTATGACGCATTTAAATATAACTTTAAATCAAATGTTACACCTAATTCATTCTTTAAAAGGAAAGACAAGTTTTTCTTTGCCAAGGTTGCAAAAAACCATGGTAAGGAATTAAAAATGTATTTTGTATCAAACTTTATAAATGATGTTCCATACATCGGTGATATGATTAATGATGAAGGCGAAAAGAACTTTATGAATATGAAAAAAATTCATGAAAGTCTCTCAAGAACCTTTGAAAATGATATAAATACTATTGCTGATTTGATCGATGGAGGCGAAACCTTTAATTCATTTTTTGAAAGCAAGGATAGTCAACATCCTCGAATCATCAAGATGTGGTTGGAAGAAGATATTACACTGGAAACAGTATGTATTCTAAATGCCATATTAGGGTTTGTAGTTCGTGAATCTAAAAATATTAGTGAGACCATTATGTGGCCGAATATAGTATTAAAGATCACGAAATACACCCCCTTCATTAACTTTGACCACGATAAGTCTGTCAATATAATGAGAAAAATTATACTATGAATATGAGTGAAATACTACAGAAAAGGTTAAGACCTTAATACAATGCAATACAACGGAGAAATAATATGTCTTTTGCAAACTTAAAGAGCTCGCGAAGCTCGTCTATCGACAAACTCGTACAAGCAGCGGAAGCTGTTTCATCAAAAGCAGAAACCAAATCCTACGCGGATGATCGTTTCTGGAAACCAACTCAAGATAAAGCCGGTAATGGTTACGCAGTAATCAGATTTTTACCTGCGAAAGAAGGTGAGGATTTACCTTGGGTTCGATATTGGGACCATGGCTTTAAAGGCCCGAATGGTTTATGGTATATCGAAAACTCGCTAACTTCTATCAATCAGCCTGATCCTGTTTCAGAAATGAATTCAGAATTATGGAATACTGGTCGAGATGAAGATAAGCAAACAGCTCGTGAGAGAAAACGTAGGTTACATCATGTATCTAATATTATGGTTGTTTCAGATTCTGCTAATCCACAGAATGAAGGAAAAGTTTTTCTTTATAAATTTGGTAAGAAGATCTTTGACAAAGTGATGGATATTATGCAACCTCAATTCGCTGACGAACAACCTATAAATCCTTTTGATTTTTGGGAAGGTGCTGATTTCAGAATTAAAATTCGCAAAGTAGAAGGTTGGACTAATTACGATAAGTCTGATTTTGCTACAACATCTGCCGTCTGTGATGGTGATGATGCGAGACTTGAAGAGCTTTATGGAAAACTCCATTCGCTTAACGAGTTTACTGATGCTGCCAATTACAAAACTTATGATGAGCTTAAAGCTAAAATGAATAGAGTACTTGGTATCACCGCTGGAGTTAGTATGGAAGCTACTGAAATGCCTTCTGCGCCTGCAGTCACAACAAATTTTGTTGAGTCTCCGGCTATTGAATCTGCCAGTGCAGGAGAAGAAGATACGTTAAGTTACTTCGCGAAACTCGCACAAGATAGTTAAACAGAAAAAAAACTTTTAGTTTTTTACGAGGCCGCGGGAAGCGGCCTTTTTTTTATCTATTAGAAGGATTAAATGTACCAATCATAGAACGTGCTGGCCCTTGTTTGCCACCAGTTGTAACAATATTAGTAGTTTGAGAGTTAGCATTGTTGGTAGTAATAGCCATATTAGCTTGAGTAACTGCATCATTTACAAGCCCCTGGGATCTATCATCTGCTAGCTTCTCTTGTAGTGCTAGTAAATCAACCTCATTCTTTGCTCTTTTCAGATCTGCAGCATGCTGCATATTCATAGGTTTTATCACGTCATCAATTTCACTTAATCCAAATTGATCCTGATAATCCTTAATGACTGCATCTTCATCTATAACTTTAGGTTTTGCTGCCTTTTTAAGCGCGGCTTCTTCATTCATTGAATCGATAAGATCCTGTTCAGGATCTAGCATCGGGCCAATATTAACACCACTTGGTACACCATCTAGCATTTTCCCAAAGTTTGCATTTTTAAGATCGTTATCAATTTGATGCTTTTCTTCTTCTACTAGTGCCGCTTTCATTGCATCATTTTCAATCTTCTTTTGTTGTGCTGCAGCTTTAAATTTTACTGCATTATCTACTGCTAATCGATCTATTGCAATGTCTGGCATATCGAAACCTAACCACGATGCAAACCTTCCTACAAGACCAGCAATTTTATTATATAGATCTATAAACAGATTGCCTAATTTGCCTAGACCGTCTTTTAAGTATGCAACTCCTAACCATATAACATCCCATACACTCTCAAATCCAAGACTATCTCTTAATTTTGTCAGAGTATAACCAATCAATCCAATTACTGCAGCAATAGCTACCGCAATCGCAATAGGAATTGCAAATGGAGCTAAAAATCCTATTAGGCCGGTTAGCATGGATGAAAATACACCACCAGTTGCGACAGCGGCCAATCTTATTCCCGCACTTAATGCTTTTATTCCTTTACCAAATTTGACTGCAAAGGAAGCTAAACTTGAAACACGTCTAAATGCACCAGCAAATACCCCTATTATTGTTCCACCAAAGTAAAGTACAATACCTGCAATAATTGCTCCAACAGTACCCATATGACCATCGAGTTTTTCCATCCCGGGTTCCCAACCCTCGGTAAATATTGTTGTAATTCCGTCAATAATATCACGAACCTTTTCAAGTGCAATTGTCATACCGGCCATTAATTCTTCAGGTTCAAAGAACAACATTGCAATTGTACCAAGAGCCGCTAAAATTCCTCCACCGACCATCATTCCATCTCGGAATTTATCAAAACTAGTACCGAAGTTGTCTATACCATCGGCCATCCTATTCATAATATTTTTTGAAGCTTCTGCTTCTTCTTGTTTTTCTCTTCGCTCTTCTTCGTCTCCAGAAGCAGATTTAAGTTCTTCCATTCTGCCTTCTAAAACCCGCCGTTCTAACGGATTTAAATCTGGATTTTTTAATCCAGAAGATACAGATTTAAATTCTGTTAATAAAGCCTTTTGTGTTTCATTATCTTCCTCAGTATTAAAGATAGATCCCATTCCTTTGATTTGTTTTTCTAAATCTTTTTCTTCAATACCTTTTTTAGTTTCATCTTTAGCCGCGGCAAATTGTTTGGCCAGACCAGCCGAAACAGAGAGTTCAACTTCTTTTTTTACATAATCATCACCGGCCTCTTTTCGATCTTCTTCAAGCTGTTTACGTTTTTCTTGAGCAACCTTTTCTTGTGAGATCTCATATTCTTTATTAATTTCTGCTTGAGTGTCTTTATTAGTGCTACTCCAACGTTTCTCATCTTTTTTACGTTGCTTTTCTGCCGCTTTTGCACCATCCTTTTTAGCCTTTATTCCATCGGCTATGGCAGCTTTTTCTGCAGCAATTAATTGTTCTGGTGTGAGATCGGCCATGAGTTATTTCCTATTTTTTACCTGAAAAGGCTTGAGCTCCGAAGAACGCTGCAACAATACCTGCAACTGCTACAAAATATGTAGGAGCCATAGATCCTAATGTTTTTTGGGCTTCACTTAGTCCTGCTAAACTGGCAACAACTACCGCAGCAGGATATAGTAACATACCTAAGAGAGCAAACCATGCCATCTTTCTTTGTGCATCTCTCATTGCATCTGCATCTTCTAGTTCTTTTCTTTTAAACTCTAAGTGCATTTTATTTTCCATTTGAGATATATGTCCATCGCCGTTTATATCTGCATCTTCCATACCTTCGACTGTTTTAAAACCTCGAGTATCATATGCTGCTCCTTCACCCTTTGGGGGTGCAGCACCAGCCTTAAGTGCATCATATTCAGCACGACTCATACTTACTTCTGCTTTTTCATCTGTTGCCATTATTATTTCCTTTGTTTAGCGTTTTCTTTCGAAACTCTTTCGTTTTCTTCTTTAATCCATTGCGTTAAAAGAGATACATAAATTTCTCTCTCCCAAGGTAGCATCATATCTAACTCAGCCAAATTATAATTATGATGCTGCATCATCGCGAAATTAGTCTTATAATGATTTACAAGATTATCATGAGAGAGGCTTATGTAAAAAAACTTTGGAGTCCTTTTAGTTCTACCTTTGTTTCATGATTACATTTTGTACATTTAAAATTAACATTTGTTTCTACAGTTGGCATACTACCTAAAAAATTTGACATTTTTGCAAATTGTCCAGCATTTAAACTATCAATAAAAGCAAGCATATCCGCTTTAGTTTCGTTTATAGTACTATGTATTTGTTCATCTTCAAAAATATTAACAATCAACTTAGTGAACATATCAGTTGCACCTTCCATTGATGTTAACTGTTTATGAGTCATTCCTTGTAAATCTGAAACAGTCGGCCATCGCATTTCTACTGAAACATTATCAGTTAAACTTATTGGGTTTTCAATTTTAGGTGACACCGGTACAGGTATTTTAGTAATATCAACCGAAAAATTATTTTCATGTTTACACGTTTCAAGTTCACATGGAAGTTTTAAATCAATTATTTCTCCAGAAGCCTTTGATCTTAATTGCATAAAAAGATATTCTATATCAAACATAGCTAATTTACTAACATTGATATCATCTATAATACACTCTTGTATTACTTGAGCTACTGCTCTTAAAATTTGGCTTTGATCTTTTGTTTCAAGTGCCATCATTAGTATCTTTTCTTCTTTTACAAGATACGGTCTATATTCAACTTCTTTACCTGATGACGGAATTGTCGTTAGGTATCTGGAAGTATTCAGTTTTGGTAATGCCATAATATTTTATTCTCCGATTATTATGATGAAATTAAGTCTAATGTATTTGTAATCTGTGGAAGCACAGAATCCTTTATTGACATTAAACTGTCAAGTGATGCGTCAAGTTCCATATATCTATCATATGCGAAATTAACACTCATTTCTTGGATACTAGTATCTTCACTAGTATCCAAATCTATAGCCGACATGTCTAATGGGTATGCATTTTCAAGTGTCACCCCAAAGACCGGCAAATTCTTTTGATTTAATTGTATAATTTGTATATCTGTACAATAATCTTTTTTATATCCAACTTTATATCCATCGGCATCAACTACACAACCAAGCCAATCTGCAAAATATCTACGGGCAAATCCGTCATTTGTTAAATAAAAACTCATTGCAACATCTCCATCAATAAAATCATATGGAATTTTCATTGATTGTTTACCAATTTGTTTATCTGTGGTTGATATATTTCTACCAGGAATATTTACAGATTTGGCCAATAATGTTATATCTCGTGGATCATTAAATATATTACCAATTCCACCACCAGATAATAATGTACCAAGTAATACAGATGGGTCTGTATTAATAAGAGATACTTTAGGAGCAGTCATTAAAATTAGAAATCTATTAGTAGGAGCAATTCCGCCCTTCTTACTGAGCATAGCTTTCATTGTGTCTATATTCATTAATTTACTCCGCTTGCATATGTTTTGCGTGAATAACGCCAAACTGTTTCTTTAGAAACTTTCTTAAATTGTTCTGTTGGTAAGAATATTGCTATTTCCCAATCAGTCATTGGTACTCTTACAAGATTTGTTTTAACATGAGGCATTAAATAATGTTTCCAACATGGTTCAAAATACCTAAATCTTTTTGCAGACATCAATAAATTTTTAGTAGCTTTACTTCTTAATCTTTTTAAACGCGTTGTATCATCCATTTTTTTAGTAGGTGATAACTTCATTAATTCATCTAAAAATTTGGCTCTTATGACCGGTGATAAGTAATGAAGATTTAATCCATAGAATCCACCAGGTGCTTCACCTACCACAATTGTTAAAGGAAATCTATCATAATATGGTAGTGTTGCTTTATGTTTTGGATTATAAAAATACATATACATGCTACCAATTGCAGTAGGTTTACCTAATTCTGCAACTGTGGCCTTATCTAATGCATCATCTTTTAAAACTCTTTGTGGTGATACTTTACCAAGTTTTGCAACATTTCTCCTGAACCATTTTTTTGCATCATCAGTACGCAATTGTACTTGCGATCGAGATGCTCCTGCTTGTAGTGTATCGAATAAACTTGCCATAGATCTATTTATATCAACCCTTCAGTAGTTTGATACCTAAATTCTTTAAAGTTTCTTCTGTCCATATCTGAAATTTCCATTCTTTTTGTTCTGCAAATTTCTGAGCAGCTTTCCACTTATTTGTATTTGTAATATATGTTGTAACTTCTTTAACATATTTCTTTGTTTTTCTAGAAGGTTTCTTAGGTGGGATAGTTTGTTTCTTTGGTTTAATTTCAACTAAAAATACTTCATCGTTTTCCATTACAATAAGTAGATCAACAAAATATCGATGTAATCTTCCATCTACTGTAGACATATAAGGAATTACGATCTCTTCTGAATTCCAACCACGTACTTGTGGATTAGATTCACACCATTTGAAAGCCTGCCGTTCCCATAAAGATCTATATACAACTGTTTTGGGATCTCCAATGTACTTTGATTTGTTTTTTATTGTGTATTTGCCTTTGTAACTCATATAAATAGTACCATACGTTAAATAATATAATTCTATTTATATAAGTAAAATAGGTACTAAATATGGCAAAATCACCAATTCTTACATATCCACACACATTACGTGCTGATGCTGAAGCCGGAACTCAACCCTTTATGAGTTTCCAGTTAAAACAGCAAAACCAAGCCGAACTTGGAGATATGATATTTCTTTATCTCCCAGCTAATTTATCATCTTCAGATGGAGCATCATATACTGGTGCAGAGTTAGGTGCAGGAAGACAAGTTAAAGCAGTTCGCGATGAAGGTAAAGGCAAAGCAGTTTCAACAAAAGAAGATCTTGCTGCTGTTATGTTATCTAAATTTAAATTAGGAGGAGAGGCCATGGCAGCCGTTGCAGTAGAAGCTTCAATCAAATCTGGAATAGCTCTTAATCCATTTACAAATATGACCTTTGAATCAATGTCACCAAGAACTTGGTCCTTTGAATTTAAAATGATATCAGAATCTGCAGAAGAGGCTGAATCAATTAGAAATATCGAGAATTTCTTTCGAAAGAATATGTATCCAGAAAAAGCAGGGGCTCTGTCTTTAAAATATCCTCCACAAGTTCGAACACAATTTTGGGATGGAGAATCAGAATCACGATTCTTACCTATGATTATGGATTCTTATATACAAACTTTAGACGTTACGTGGAATGAATCTAATCAAATGTTTCATGCTGATGGTGCACCAATAGAAACAACAATGACACTTTCTTTAGCAGAAAATAGATCTCTTACTCGCGGAGATCTTTATGGTAATGATTTAGAATATAATAGAGGTGGAAGAGATAATATGGCATCAGATATAGACGATAAGACAACGGTCGAATCTTTAGGCAAAACTAACAGTACTCCTCTGCCACATGATCAAGGCAATCAGCCGATTGCTGGTGGAGGTTAAGGCTAATGTCATTTTTTAAACTATTTCCATCAACACAATATGATTTTAATCGCGATGGGGTGCTTCAAAACGTTATAGACATTTATAGATCTGTAAGGCCCGAAGGAACCTATATTGATAATGTAGCAGCATATAAAAATACTAGTATACAAAATGGAGAACGTCCTGATGTATTATCTTTAAGATTATACGGTACAACTGATTACTATTGGACATTTTTTGTAATCAACGAGCATCTTCATGATGGTTTATCTGTTTGGCCTATGTCACAAGAAGATCTTCAAGAATATTATGCGGCCGAATATAACGGTTATGCAGTATCTTCTAAAGGCGGTATCACGGCATTAGATAGAAATTCAGATTTGGCCATAACAGGATATCCTGATTCTCTTGCAGATAGATTTGTTGTTGGAGAAACAGTATATGGTGGTATATCTGGTGCAAAAGGTACACTCACTAAAAAAGATCTAGATTTAAATCAATTAATTATTCAAGATGTTACTCTTGGAACAGCAGGAATAGATCCTGCAACAGGAAATGCCAAGGCCTCTATTATTGGGGGTGGATTTCTTGGAGATCCTGATTTATCTTCAAATAGTTCAGAAACAATAATTGGTGGTACCAGTGGAGATTTTGTCGACACATATCGATCTTGGAAATACCGAGTGGCTCCACATCATTATTATTCAAAAAGCCTTTCAAATACTGATTCCTTTGGTAATGTATTATATAATGGAACAGAATCATCCCAGCGCCCAATAACGGCAGCAGAGAATATTCCAGGTGGAGAATCAATGAACAATGTGGCCTATATCACTAATCAGGCCCATTTAGAACAATTAAATTTTGATAGATCAACAATTAGAACTATCAGTTCACAATACATAGAACAATTTGTAGAAGACTTTGAAGAGCTAATCAATGCCTAAAACACAATCATTTGTAGCCGGCGACGGAACTTCTAATGCATTACCATCCGCATATGAGGTACGGGAATGCATAGTTTATGCCAATTCCGGTAAAGAATATAATATAACCGATCTGGTAGGAACAATATTAATACAAGAAGCATTAGGCCAGGAATCAATTGATGTAGAAATTGGTATAATAGATGCCATACAATTTTTGGAAAATGCCATAATTTCTGGTAATGAGAAAATATCTTTAAAAATTGTTCATAAATCCTTCAAAAAGGATGATAAAGAGAAGAAAAAATATGATCTGAAACTTCGGATATCTGAAATTTCAGGCTTTGTAAGATCAAAACCTGGTACTCAATCATATCATTTCATTTGTTTTTCTGAACATATGTATACCAATATAATTAAAAAGTTAATAAGACCGTTCGAGGGTAGTATTGGTTCTATTATATCAAATATTTGTAAGAGAGATCTTAAGATCGAGAAGATTGAAAAAATTAATACCGAAACAAAGGGTATTATAAAGGGTATTTTTCCGAGATTGGCTCCTATTGATGCAATTACCTGGTTAAATAGAAATGCCTTTGATGGTCAGACACCATTTTATTTCACCGACACCCTTGCAAAGGGAATAATATACGATTCATACAAATCTATTTGTGATTCTCCAGTCTTCAAAGAGTATACAATGGGTCTGATAGAAACAAAAACCGGTACAGAAGAACATTATGAGGCAATGAGTAAACAGGTTATAAAATTATCTTCGCCGATGCAAATGGCATCTATTGTTAATCTAAGTGAAGGTGCATATGCGAGTACCCTTCACACCTTGGATATGAGTACAAAGAAATATAATAAATTTTTCTTTGATTATAATGTAAAAAATCCAAAAATGTTAAATAAAAATAAACCATTCTCTGATAAAACAGAGATAGACGGAATAAAATATAATCAGACAAAGGATTCTAAACATTATTTTGTTTCGACCAATAAAAATTCTTTCGAAGGAGCATTCGATACATATCAGGACCCTTCGGTTCCTACAATATTAGAGGCCCAGGCCACAAATTCAAACATACAAACATCGGGTCAGACAATTACTGTTCTGGGAGATTTTGATATGACACCCGGAAAGAAAATAACCCTAGTTTTGCCTAAGAGTATGGGTATAGATGCCTCCGGAACTAAAGATAAAATCATAGGAGGTAATTATATTGTAACAGATATTACACACCAATTCTATGAAGAGTATCAAATGGTTCTAGAAATTAAAAAGGATAGTTCTGTAATAGATATGAGTGGAGAATCATTATGAGAAAAATAGATCAATTTATGCATGGTGAATTCAATTGGTTTACCGGTGTAGTAGAGGATAGAGAAGATCCTTTAGAAATGAACCGAGTAAAGGTGCGATGTTTTGGTTACCATACAGATGATAAAGGAATAGTACCGACAGATGCCCTTCCATGGGCCACTGTCATGATGCCCGTTACAGAGGCCGGAACATCCGGCATTGGAGCCGGCCCACATGGCCTAATGAATGGATCATGGGTGGTGGGCTTCTTTAGAGACGGCCCATCGGCGCAGGATCCTCTTATAATGGGTTCTATTGCAAGTATGTCGTCAGAGGCCGGCTCCGGAGCAGGCTTCGAAGATCCGGCCGAAGAATACCCAAAAATCGAGTATGTCGGCATTTCTGATGTAAATAAATCTGGCCGAACAGACCATTACAAAAAAACAGATGTATATACGAAGAAAAATACCGTCAGAATATCAACAAAGGTGGCATCTCCGGCAAAAATTACCACAGTGGCACCAGATAAGACAGAAACCGAGTACTATGATGAAAAAACATGGGACGAATTACCGGTAGGCAACGACCATATACCCACATATCCTTACAATAAGGTAACAGAGTCAGAATCCGGCCATATTAACGAGATTGATGACAGCCCAGGATCCGAAAGACTCCATAATTACCACAGATCCGGCACATTTGAAGAGATATACAATGACGGTACACGAAATATAAAAATAATTGGCGACGACCATGAAATAGTATTGAAAAATAAAAATATGTACATCAGAGGAGACCTAAACCTTACGGTGACAGGTGATCTTCGACACATGGTATACGGTAATTATCATCTAGAGGTAGAGAAAGATTTTACCCAGAACATAAAGGGATCTATTCAACAGAAGGTAGGCGGTAATTTAGAGGCAGAGATCAGTAGAAACAGAGCCACGAACATTGGTATAAACGATAACCTCACGGTCCTGAATAACCAGATAACCGCCACCACAAATGATAAAATCCAGACAGTGGGTAATGATTATATAATACAGACCACAAACAATTTCGCAAACACGGCATATAATAATCAAACAATATATGCAGAGAAAGATATTATATCAATGAACCAAGGATTATTAAAAATAACTACAAAAGGACAGCAAACATTATCTGGTGAAAACCTGGATATAACAAACAATGTAGATATAACGGGTACATCCTATGCTACGGTAGATCATTTATCTAATACTATATCAGGAGTAGGCCATATTCATAGTCAATCGGCTGATGCTGGTGGTAATACTGAGGTCGATACTGCTGTACCATCTATGCCGCCAGAGGATCCATAATGAATATTTTTTTAAAAACGGAACGAATTGTACAGGGAGTAAGGAATTTTTTTTCGAGTAAGAGAAAAGATGTTCGTTATTTGAGTGGTGTTCAAAAAAATAATGTGAAACCAACAGATATGGAGCTGTTCTGTACAATGCAGAAAACTAAGCGTTTGGCTGATGTAAAGAGTCGAAGCAATACCGGTCGTTTAAGGGGAATGAGGTGATACTATGTCAGGTCAAATAGATACCAACAAAACTGTCACAGACATTAAGGCAAAGCAGGCAGAAATCGAAGGCATGGCCGCCGAAGGCAAAGATAAGTTAACAGATGCATCGTCGAAGTTAACGGAATTAAAGGCCGAGATGGCGGCTCTTATACCCACCCTGCCTGTAATACCCTCTATACAAGGAGAGCTCTCTAAGCTGGGTAGTTTGGACGCGGGTGGATTACTAAGCAAGGTATCCTCTCTTATCACTAAGTTCTCCTCTGCTGTACCTGGTCTATCCGATTTAATGGGCTCTATGGGTCTATCCTCTTTCCCGCCTGCCATTGATATAAGTGCTATCACAGAGAAGATCCCTAACGTAGAGGAAATAGATGGTAAGCTAGTAACTCAACCCGCGGAATCGTTAGTGGCCGAGGCTGCCCCAGCTGCACCCGTTGAGAAGGTGGTGGTAGAGATTGATTACGGAGAACTCAGCATAACACTCCTTAAAAGGGCCCAAGGCTATGCAAAGGGTAAAATATTAAATGAATCCCGGGCCACGTGGCCTTCTAAGAAAGCCGATCGGTTTGCAATCAAATATATATGGGCCTTTGCAAACTGGACCAAAGTAGCCGAGGTGGCCGGCACTACGGTAGAAGAGTTAAGTAAGTATAAGAATATAGGGAATAAAGAAGCATATGAGAGGTACATTGCGGGCTATACAGGTGCTGCCGGGTACGATGTTAACCTATACCATACCAACATACAAAAAAGATATAACGTTATAAGAGATAAACATCCTGAGTCCTCTGATATACTAGATTGGACGGCCGTGATAAAGAAGTATTGGGAAGATCTCCAAAAGAACATGTAAAGGTATATAAATAGATCTATGAGTATATTATCAGATAGTACAGGTCAATCACTGGTAGCACGTAAGAGAGGCTGGGCAGATCTAGATCTTGCCCTTACCCTACATCCTATTAGGAAAGATATCATCCCTTTAAGAGATATAAGCGCAGTTAAGAACGCCGTGCGGAACTTGTTACAGACCAACTTCTATGAGAGACCCTTCCAATCGACCACAGGGGCCAATCTAAGGGGATTACTATTTGAACCGAACGACGTAATTACCCGGATAGCCATGAGAGAAGGCATCAAAGAGGTACTTACCCAATACGAACCGAGAATTCACTTGCAGGGGTTATACATAGAAGAGACGTCCCAGGGGAATGGCTTTAAAATTACGATTGCGTTCAGGGTAAAAGAAAATAGTTCTACCCAAGAGGTCGAATTAATTCTAAGAAGGTTAAGATAATTTTTTTTCTCCCGGTAATTTTTTCCCCGGGGTAATTAACACAGGAATAAGAAAAGATGGCAACAAATTTAAAAGTAACAGAGTTAGACTTTGATCAGATAAAACTGAATCTTAAGAACTACCTCAAAACCCAATCTACGTTTAATGATTATGATTTTGATGGGTCCGGTCTCTCTGTACTCCTTGATGTTCTTTCATATAATACTCATTACAATGCCATGGCCGCTCACTTTGCCCTTAATGAGGCCTTTCTTGATTCTGCCCAGATAAGGGGTAATGTTGTATCTCGGGCCAATCTGTTAGGATATACTCCTCGTTCTAAGTTAGGGAGTAGGGCAACGATTGAAGTAAAGGTCGATGTCACCGGTCTATCCGGTACTCCTACCGCTCTTACTCTTTCTCGAGGAACCAAGTTTACTTCTATTGTCCAGGGTCTGGAATATAATTATGTTGTTCTTGAAACACAGACCGCCACCAAGACGGCCAATGTATATACCTTTACCGATGTTGTAATAGCCGAAGGTACATACAAGACCCTTAAGTTCAGGGTAGATAATGATATCGCCATTCAGAAATTTCAGATATCCGATAAGGATGCCGATACAAGTACTCTTCGTGTAAGGGTTCAGGCCAATCAGGAATCCACCTCTTATGATATCTTCTCTAAGTTTACCACTCTTCTTAATGTTACCTCTACCTCAAAGATCTTCCATCTTCAAGAGAATTCAAACGAGTATTACGAAATATATTTTGGTGACGGGGTAACAGGGTTCAAACCTACAAACAATAACATCGTCACAATGGATTATATCTTTACAAATGGAAAGGATGCAAACGGGGCCAAGACCTTTACGGCCGTCGATAATGTGGGAGGATATACCAATATTACCGTCTCAACAACCAGTAATGCCACCGGTGGGGCAGATCAGGAAACAATGGAGAGTATTAGATATAATGCTCCGCTTACATTTACTTCCCAAAACCGGGCCGTGACCTCCGATGATTATCGTGCGATCATACAAAGGGAGTTCTCTGACATCGATGCCATCTCTACATGGGGTGGAGAAGATAATGATCCACCCGATTATGGTGCCATTTATGTCTGTATAAAACCCGTTCTAAACGATGCCCTCACCACAGATCAGAAGACAGAGATAAAGGATACCGTTCTGAAGGGAAAGAACGTGGTCTCTATCACACCTACCCTGGTGGATCCTAACTATACATACCTGGATCTTGACGTATACTTTAAATATAACAACAACCTTACGGATCGTACTTCGGTAGAACTCGCCTCTGTGGTAAGAGATACCATCGATGATTATAACTTTAATAACCTTAATAAATTCGATGGCGTATTTAGACATTCCCAACTTCTAAAGAGAATCGATTCGTCCGATCCTTCTATTCAGAACTCGACGGTTCGTCCTTTCATGCATAAGACAATCACACCTCTTGCCACGACAGATCTTAACAACCATACTCTTAACTTTACCGGTTCGTTCTATGTCAGTGGCTCTGCAACAGACTCTGTCATTTCCAGTTCCGCATTTCAAATAAACGGTGTCGATAACTGGTTCGGTGACGAGGCGGTATCCGGTCAGACCACACGAAGGGTATATG
>Ga0102886_1000556_pt1 | contig 16102 bp, 12 predicted proteins | sample Colrivmet1550A02_FD_84499 | JGI IMG/M metagenome (GOLD analysis project Ga0102886, IMG submission 84499) | Estuarine microbial communities from the Columbia River estuary - metaG 1550A-02 | ecosystem: Environmental > Aquatic > Marine > Intertidal zone > Estuary | place: USA: Columbia River... | reverse complement strand
CCAAATGCTACCGTTCGCACTACGACACTACACCTTACCGCGAGCGTGGTGCGCACGCGAGCCGACTTTCTGTGTAAACCCGGATTTTACAGGCGTTTTTCCCGCAAACTCTCCATTTTTCGCGTGATTTACCCTTGGGTTCACACTTCACATTCTCAATAGGCCTGCTAATCTAGCTGACAGGATAAAGATATCCACCTAGGGAGAATACTTATGAAAAAACTACTAATAGCGACATCCGCTGTAGCGATGATGTCCACAGCTGCATTTGCAGAAGACGTAAAAATCGGCGTGATCTTGGGCTTCACTGGTCCACTTGAATCCATCACTCCAGCAATGGGCGCAGGCGCTGAGCTTGCGATGAAAGAAGTCTCCGAGTCCGGTAAGCTTCTTGATGGCTCAACAGTCACGTCTGTGCGTGCAGACAGCACATGTATTGATGCGGGCGCTGCAACAACAGCTGCTGAGCGTCTTGTGACTGCTGACAAAGTTAACGCCATCATGGGTGCTGACTGTTCCGGCGTGACTGGTGCGATCCTTGCAAACGTCGCCTTGGCAAACGGTGTTGTGATGATTTCCCCATCCGCAACTTCGCCAGGCCTGTCCACAGCCGAAGACAACGGTTTGTTTTTCCGCACAGCACCATCTGACGCGCGTCAGGGTGTGATCATGACAGAAATTCTGCATGACAAGGGCGTGAAGTCCGTTGCTTTGACATATACAAACAACGACTACGGCAAAGGTTTGGCTGATGCGTTCCAAGCTGCGTTTGAAGCAGATGGCGGCACTGTCACGATCACTGCAGCGCACGAAGACGGCAAAGCAGACTACTCCGCTGAAGTTGGTGCGCTTGCATCCGCTGGTGGCGAAGTTCTCGTTGTTGCTGGCTACGTTGACCAAGGTGGTTCCGGCATCATTCGTTCCGCAATCGACACAGGCGCGTTTGACACATTCTATGTTCCAGACGGCATGGTAGGTGAAAAGCTGAACGAAAACTTCGGTGGCGAAATCGACGGTTCTTACGGCGCATACCCAGGCACAGACAATGCAGGCTCCGGCATGTATGTTGAGCTAGCTGCTGCTGCTGGCTTTGACGGCACTGGCGCGTTCTCACCAGAGAGCTACGACGCTGCTGCGTTAATCATGCTTGCAATGCAGGCTGCTGGATCTTCTGCTTCTGCTGACTTCAAAGACAAAGTCATGGACGTAGCAAACGCACCAGGCGAACAGATTTTCCCAGGTGAATTGGCAAAAGGCCTTGAGATTTTGGCTGCTGGCGGCGACATCGACTATGTTGGTGCATCCGCAGTTGAGCTGATCGGACCGGGTGAATCTGCTGGTAACTATCAGGAAATTCTCTTTGCTGATGGCGTTTACTCAACAGTTGGCTACCGTTAAGCTTTAGCGAAATCGAAATGGCGCGGGGGCAATCCCTGCGCCATTTCATTATGATACGACACGTCCAATACGTGCGGGGGATACTACATGATCGTCGTTGAGAACTTAGTGAAGACCTTTGGTGGTTTTCGCGCTGTAGATGGCGCATCTTTGCGCATCGAAGAAGGCTCCATCACAGGGCTGATTGGCCCGAATGGTGCAGGAAAAACTACTCTTTTCAACGTGATCGCGGGTGTTCTTCAGTCGTCGTCTGGTCGCGTGACAATGATGGGCGAGGACATCACTGGCCTGCCGCCACATGAGTTGTTCCACAAAGGTTTGCTGCGTACCTTCCAAATCGCGCATGAATTCTCAACCATGTCAGTTCGCGAGAACCTGATGATGGTGCCCGGTGCACAATCAGGCGAGACGCTGTGGAACGCATGGTTTGGCCGTAAGCGGATCGCGGATGAAGAGCGCGCCCTTTTGGCAAAGGCTGACGAGGTGATCGAATTCCTGACCATCGAGCATCTCAAAGAAGAAAAAGCGGGCAATCTGTCTGGCGGCCAGAAAAAGCTTCTTGAGCTTGGCCGCACCATGATGGTCGACGCCAAGATCGTGTTTCTCGACGAGGTCGGCGCAGGCGTGAACCGCACCCTGCTGAACACAATCGGCGACGCGATCATCCGTCTGAATAAAGAGCGCGGCTATACCTTTGTCGTCATCGAGCATGACATGGATTTCATTGGCCGCCTTTGCGATCCGGTCATCTGTATGGCCGAGGGCAAGGTTCTGGCGCAAGGCACCTTGGCTGAAATCAAAGCAAACGAACAAGTCATCGAGGCCTACCTTGGTACTGGTCTGAAAAATAAGGACAAAGTGGGCGCATGAGTGAACCATTTCTGATCGGCGACGCGATGACGGGCGGCTACGGCAAAGGCCCCGACATCCTGCACGACTGCACTATTTCCGTTGATCCAGGCGAGATTGCCGTGATTGTTGGGCCAAACGGCGCTGGCAAATCCACGGCGATGAAGGCCCTTTTCGGGATGCTGAACGTCAATAAAGGCGCTGTGCGTCTAGACGGCGAAGACATCACCATCCTGACGCCGCAACAACGTGTTGTAAAGGGAATGGGCTTTGTGCCGCAGACCCACAATATCTTCACGACGATGACAGTCGAAGAAAACCTAGAGATGGGCGCGTTTATCCGTACCGACGATTTCCGCGATACAATGGCGCAAATCTATGACCTGTTCCCGATCCTCAAGGAAAAGCGGTATCAGTCCGCAGGCGAGCTTTCGGGTGGTCAACGTCAGCAAGGGGCCGTTGGCCGTGCATTGATGACGAAGCCGAAGGTTCTGATGCTCGACGAGCCTACCGCAGGCGTGTCGCCCATCGTGATGGACGAATTGTTTGACCGTATTATCGAAGTTGCCCGTACAGGCATCCCGATCCTGATGGTGGAACAGAACGCCCGACAAGCGCTTGAAATTGCAGACAAAGCTTATGTTCTTGTACAGGGCCGCAATGCTCACACGGGCACAGGCAAAGAACTTTTGGCCGACGAAGAAGTCCGCCGCAGTTTCTTGGGTGGTTGATGTGATGAAGCCCTTTATTTTGATGCTCTTGACCGCCGTACCACAGGTCGCTTCGGCCGAATTGGTGACGGTCAATTGCAACTTCCACACTGAATGCTTTGACACAGAGACCTGCCAAGACGCAAATTACGACATGTCTTTCAGCCGCGATCCGCAGCAGATGGAAACGGACCAAGTCACGACCGAAGTCAGTGATGATATGTCCGAAACATTCAAAGCGCGCGCATTTGGAACACCTACCCATTACGGGTTCACAACATTTGGGGCAGACGACACGCAGATGCTCTTGAGTGTAAAAGATGGTGTCGGTCGCTATTCAATCCACATGCTAGAGGAAGGCATCGCGCTCTTCTATCTAGGAACCTGCAAAGAGGCGGTTAGCTAATGGACTTTATTAACGCCTTTGTGGCACTCGCGAACTATGTGATCGTGCCGGGCCTTGCTTATGGTGCGCAACTTGCCCTTGGCGCGCTGGGTGTCACGCTGATCTATGGCATCTTGCGGTTCTCGAACTTTGCCCATGGTGACACCATGGCCTTTGGCACCGCGATGACTATTCTCATCACCAACGGGCTTTTGGCGCTGGGGATCACCTTTGGTCCGCTGCCAACCGCCCTGCTCGCCCTGCCCTTTGCAATCATGCTGACCTGCGTTTTGGTGCTCGTCACCGACCGCGTCGTCTACCGCTTTTATCGTGAACAAAAAGCTGCACCCGTGATCCTTGTGATCGTATCCATGGGTGTGATGTTCATCATGAACGGGATTGTGCGTTTCATCATTGGTGTCCGTGACATCAATTTCGCCGATGGCGAACGTTTCATTATGTCCGTTAAGACATTTAAGGAAATGACTGGGCTTGAGGAAGGTCTTGCGATCAAAACCACTCAAGGGATCACTGTTGTTGTGGCAATGATTGCCGTGGCGCTGTTGTTCTGGTTCCTCAACAAGACCCGCACAGGTAAATCCATGCGTGCCTTCTCTGATAATGAAGACTTGGCGCTGCTGTCTGGCATTAACCCTGAAAAGGTTGTGATGGTCACTTGGATGATCGTTGCCGCCTTGGCCACGACTGCTGGCGTGCTTTATGGCCTAGATAAGTCCTTCAAAGCCTTCACATACTTTCAGCTTCTCCTGCCCATCTTTGCCAGTGCCGTTGTTGGCGGTCTTGGCAATCCTTTGGGTGCTATTGGCGGTGGTTTTGTGATCGCGTTCTCTGAAGTGACCATCACCTACGCCTTTAAAAAGGTGATCGGCTATATGGCTCCAAACGGATGGGAACCCGATAGCCTCGTGCAACTGCTTTCAACCGACTACAAATTTGCGGTGAGCTTTGCGATCCTCATTATCGTCCTGCTGTTTAAGCCAACAGGCCTGTTTAAAGGACAATCAGTATGACCCTGACCATGCGCAACACACTTCTCGTCGCCTTTGTGGCGATGCTTTATATCCTCGAAGGGTCCACAACGTTCTGGATTTTCTCGGGTTCATGGGACTCTGCGCTCAAGATGGTTTGCTTTGCCTTAATTGGCGCCATCATGTCATTGGGCGTGAACCTTCAGTGGGGCTTTGCTGGACTGTTTAACATCGGGATCATGGGCTTCGTTGCCTTGGGTGGCTTGGCCACGGTTCTGGTTTCAATGCCGACGACACCGGGCGCATGGTCTGAAGGCGGTTGGCAAATCCTGATCAGTTTGATCTTGGGGGCTGTCACAATTGTTGGTGCTATCTTTACCTACCGCTGGCTGCCAAAAGGCCGGATGCGCAATGTGTTGATGGTCGTCTTGTTGATCCTTGGTTTCATGGCGTTCCGTGCCGTATTTGACGGCGGTGTTGCTGGCGTTGAAGCGATCAATCCTGCGGCAACGGGCTATCTTGGCGGTCTCAACTGGGGTGGCGTGAACTACAAAGACCTCGGCTGGTTGACGGTTGTTGCTTGGCCTGTTGGTGGATTGCTTGCCGCTGGTGCAGCTTGGGTGATTGGTAAAACCGCTTTGGGTTTGCGCTCTGATTACCTCGCGATTGCGACACTCGGCATTGCCGAGATCATCATTGCAGTGATGAAGAACGAAGACTGGCTGGGTCGTGGTGTGAAAAACGTCGTGGGTCTGCCGCGTCCTGTGCCTTACGAGGCGGACTTGCAGGTCGACCCGTCCTTTATTGAGCGTGCGGCGTCATTGGGTCTCGACCCTGTTACAGCCTCTACGCTTTACACGAAGGTCGGTTACGTCGTCCTCTTTACCATTGTACTGTTAATCCTGCTTTGGCTTGCCGAACGCGCCCTCAAAAGCCCATGGGGCCGTATGATGCGTGCGATCCGTGACAACGAAGTCGCGGCAGAAGCGATGGGCAAAAACGTGACCGCGCGCCATTTGCAAATCTTTATCCTAGGCTCTGCAATTTGCGGCATTGCAGGCGCGATGATGACCACGCTCGACGGTCAGCTCACGCCGGGCACTTATCAGCCGCTGCGCTTTACATTCCTGATCTGGGTCATGGTGATCGTTGGCGGGTCTGGTAATAACTTTGGCTCGGTCTTGGGCGGCTTCCTGATTTGGTGGCTCTGGGTCATGGTTGAACCGCTGGGCCACTGGATCGCGGAAATCACGACGTCGGGTCTCTCGCCTGACAACTGGTTCCGTATCAGCATGCAGGACGCGGCGGCCCACTTCCGTCTGTTCACAATGGGGCTCGTCTTGCTGATTGTACTGCGATTTAGCCCGCGTGGCCTCATGCCGGAACGTTAAATGATTTTTGCCACCACTGAGTTACGTCTCAGTGGTGGCAGACCACGCCAGAACCCGCTAAACCATTGGGCAACCCGTAACCTATTTTAGGCTTGCTTATTCATGGCGCTGATCTTCCGCTGGCTACTCCGCCTCGCTTCTCTATTGATATTCCTGATTGTTGCCGCCTTTGGGCTCGCCTATTATTTCGCGTCCCGTTCATTACCCGAATATGATGCGCAAGCATCAGCACTTGGCCTGCAAGCGCCCGTCGAGATCATTCGTGACAACGCCAACGTGCCCCATATATTTGGTGAGAACGATGACGATGTCTACTTCGCGCTTGGATATGCACACGCGCAAGACCGCCTGTGGCAAATGACGATGTTGCGGCGAACCGTGCAAGGGCGGCTTTCTGAACTTTTCGGCGAAACCACCCTTGGGATCGATAAGGTCGTGCGTAGGTTTGATCTCTACAATCTTGCGGTTGCATCCGTCGCGGCACAGGACGAAACGACGATGGCCGCACTAGAGGCTTATTCCGCAGGCGTGAACGCGTGGCTGGCAGAGATCAACAAAGGCTCACGGGGTCGCGGTGCGCCCGAGATGTGGCTCTTCAACCATCCCGTGGCCCCTTGGCAACCCGCCGATAGTATCGCGATCCTTAAGCTACTTTCACTGCAGCTTTCGGGTCATCTCCAATCAGAGGTCCTTCGCGCCCGGACTTCACTGATGCTTGAACCGGAACGCCTTGCAGATATCCTTCCCGATGATCCGAGCCGTGGCATTGCGATGCTGCCAAGCTACGCGAGCCTTTTCCCAGACCTGCCGCGCTATACGCCTAATACGCGCATGGCCTCCAACGGCTTTAACCCAATCCAGCCGCCTGAGTTGGCAGGCGCATCCAATGCATGGGCTGCAAACCCGACGCGCTCTGCTACCGGCTCTACGCTGCTTGCCAATGACCCGCACCTTGAACTGACGGCGCCGACTGTCTGGTATTTGGCCCGTTTTGAGTTGCAATCCGGCGGCGTGATCGGTGGCACTATTCCTGGTGTTCCGGCTGTCATGTCAGGGCGTAGCGCTGATCTTGGTTGGGGGATCACAAGCAGTTATCTTGATGATCAAGACGTGTTTCTCGAAGAGCTTAACCCAGAAGATCCGATGCAATACCGCGCGCCGACAGGATGGGCAAAATTCAAAAGTCGCGAGAGCATTATCAATATCAAAGATGCGCCAGCGGTGACCCTAAAACTGCTTTGGAGCCAGAACGGGCCAATCCTGCCCGCGGCACAATATGACCTTGGCGGCATTACGCCAGAGGGCCATGTTGCCGCGATCGGTTGGACGGCCCTGTCTGACAAAGACACCACAATGTCGGCGGCCCTTGCGATTGCCCATGCGCACACGGTGCAAGAAGCGATCCGCGCAGGCGAGCGCTATATTGCGCCGAGCCAAAACCTGACCCTCGCGGATCGCAATCAGATCGCGATGAAAACAATCGGGGCGATGCCTGCCCGCGATCCCAAAAGCCAAAGCCTAGGGCGTTTGCCGTCTTATGGCTACATCCAAACGAACCGCTGGCAAGGTCGCCTGCCCTATTCTGACAACCCGGAATTTGTCAATCCCGTAGGCGGTATTCTTGGCAATACCAACAATAAGATGATTGATCGCCCCTTCCCGAAGCACGTGTCATTTGAATGGGGTGACACGCAGCGGATCAACCGTTGGGGACGTTTGATGCAAAGCCGCGCGGTCCATACCCGAGACAGCTTTATCGAAGCGCAATTGGACACAGTCAGCTACACGGCGCGGAATCTACTGCCGCTCATCGGTGCCGATTTATGGTTCACTGGTGAAGCCGCAGCAGACGGCACGCCAGAACGCCGCCGTCAGCAAGCGTTAGAACTTTTGGCAGCGTGGAACGGCGAGATGAACGAGCACCTGCCAGAGCCGCTACTTTATGCGGCATGGCTCCGCCATCTCCAAGAACGCTTGATCCAAGACGAGCTTGGACCTCTTGCTGCCGAATTCACACATCCCAATCCTGTGTTTATCGAACGGGTTTTCCGCAACACAGACGGAGCGGCAGTATGGTGCGATATCCTGCAATCAGCACCGGTTGAAACCTGCTCTGATATTGCGCGCCTTGCGCTTGATGATGCCCTGCTTTGGATCGCTGAAAATGGGGGAACAGATGTTGCGGCACTGCGTTGGGGTGATTTGCATCAAGCGACCCACGACCATCCTGTGTTGGGCACTGCGCCGATACTCAACTGGTTCGTAAACATCCGCCAATCAACCAGCGGCGGCGACAATACGCTTCAACGAGGGCGTACCTCTGGTGAGGGGCCAAACCCGTTTCAGAACGTGCATGCGGCAGGCTACCGTGGCGTTTACGACTTTGCCGATCCTGACAGTTCGGTATTTGTGACGGCGACGGGTCAGTCCGGCCATCCTCTGTCGCGCTACTATGATAACTTGGGTGAGCTATGGCGGCGCGGTGAATATATCCCGATGTCTCTCGACCGTGATCTGGCCCGCGCCGCTGCTGTTGGTATTACCGAACTGGTTCCAGCCGCACCTTAAAGGCGGCTGTAACGCTCTTTTTGCATGATCGTCCAAAAGACGGAGACGGTATAGCCGTTTTCATCTTGGACTTCTTCCGTGACGATACCCTGCTCAAAGAGCCAAGCCCGCTTGCGGCCCTCAGCATAAGACAGCGTAAAGGTCTCGGCGCGACGTGGGTCTTTGAGATGCTCAGCCAATGAGCCCAGCAAGTCATCCATACCGTCGCCGGTGACAGCCGAAATTGCGAACAGATCATCGGTCCGTGCGGATTGTGCCTCTACTGCGGCACGCTCGTCCTCTGGCATCTTATCGATCTTGTTCCAGACTTCGATCATAGGGGCCGTCTCGGACACACCCAAAGCGCCTAGAATCGCCTTCACGTTCTTTGCTTGCTCTTCGGTCTGCGCGTGGCTGATATCACGGACGTGCACGATCAGATCGGCGTCAAGCACCTCTTCCAAGGTCGCACGGAAAGCCGCAACCAATTCAGTCGGCAGATCGGAAATGAAACCAACCGTGTCGGACATGATAATCTCGTCGCCCGAAGGCAATTCGATTTTACGCATAGTCGGATCAAGGGTCGCAAAAAGCATGTCTTTGACGAAAACATCCGCGCCTGTCAGACGGTTGAACAGCGTCGATTTACCCGCGTTGGTGTAGCCCACCAAAGCGACAATCGGGTAAGGTACCTTTGCGCGCGAAGCACGGTGCAAGGCGCGGGTTTTCACGACCTTGGCAAGCTTATCGCGCAGACGTACCAAATGGTCGTCAATTGCGCGACGGTCAGATTCGATCTGTGTCTCACCTGGACCGCCCATGAAACCCATGCCGCCACGTTGCCGCTCTAGGTGGGTCCAAGCGCGGACAAGTCGTGTGCGTTGATCGGACAAAGCCGCCAGCTCACCCTGCAACCCACCTTCCGATGTACGGGCACGGTCTGAGAATATCTCGAGGATGAGACCCGTGCGATCAAGAACCTTCACGTCCCAAGCCTTTTCAAGGTTCCGTTGCTGAACGGGCGTTACGGCGCCATCAATCAAGACAAGCTCGACCTCGGCCTCTTTGAAAATAACGCGGAGTTCTTCGATCTTGCCTTTACCGAACAACATCCCAGCATGCCTTTTTGGCAAACGGACGGATGTGCTTCCTACGACTTCAATGTCAGGCAATGCCGCAGCAAGGGCCACAGCCTCTTCGAGCGCGGGAATCGCATCCCTGCGGGTAAAGTCGGATTTCAAGTCTGGGTGCAGGACCCAAGCCCGCGTGGCGAGCTTATCGTGTTCTTGCAAAGTTATTCTTCGCCTTCATACAGGCTGATCGGTTGAGCCGGCATTATTGTCGAAATGGCACTCTTGTAGACCAGTTGGGATTGACCGTCGCGGCGCAATAGCACGCAGAAGCTATCAAACCATGTGATAACACCCTGAAGTTTAACGCCGTTCACCAAAAATATAGTGACGGGAACTTTTGCTTTGCGAACGTGATTGAGAAATGAATCTTGAAGATTAGCTTTATCGGCCGCCATCGGGGGACCCCTTTTTTATTCTTATGGCCGCAATTCGGCCTTCCCTCGTTTATCATGCTAGTATGTAACGCAAAAACACGAGTTTCCAGCCCAAAAAAGCAAAGTCTAGTTTCGCCAGATTTCTGGGTTGAAAAGTGCAATAATTGCCAAGGTCTCAAGCCGCCCAAGGACCATCGCAAAGGCCAGAATGACCTTGGCCGCGTCCGGAATGCCAGAAAACGAAATCGGGCTTTCGGCCGCAATATCCGCCAAGGGACCAGTCGTCGTCAGCGCGGATACAGCGAGGATCATCGTTGTCTCGAATTGCACGCCCGTGAGCGACAACGCAAGCATAACGCCGGCGATAGACATCGCGAACAACATGAAGAAAATCCAGCTAATATAGGCACCTTGCTTGCGAATACGCCGCGCCTCACGCCCACCACCACTGACCGATGAGGGGTGCAGCAGCCTCTGCAATTCGCGCTCGGAATGACGAAAAAGCGCATAGATGCGCAACAGCTTTACGCCCCCAGCTGTTGTTGCAACGCCGCCACCAATAAGCGCCAGACCGATCAGAAAAACGCCGGGCGTATGTAGCCCAGACCAATCCGTCGCACTTAGCCAATAGCGCGATTCAAATCCGGTGGTCGTCAAAAATGACGCAATCGTGAACAGATCACCCCAAATAGCTTGCGCGATCTTTAGCAAATTTGTGGTCGCCTCGCCATCAACAGCAGCAACGAAGTGGCGCAAAAACAAAAGACCTGTGACCGTTAAGATCAAAATGACGCCAGTCCGGAACTCTGGATCCTTGGAGAGACCCCGATCCTTTTCGCCAACCAAGCCAGAACTAAAGCTCAGCCGTGAGATCGCCAGTAGGAAAAATGCCAAGATCATCAACTCGCCCCAAAACCCTGAGGCCGCGTAATAAAGCCCACCAACAGGCGTAATACCAGATGTGGAAAGAACGGACATTGCATGGATGAGGGCCACATAGCCCAGTTCACCCGTACTGACCAATCCGAACCACAAAATAGCTGTCAGGCCAATGTAGAGAGGTGTGAGTTTGATCGCGAAGCGCAGCAATCTCTCGGAAGGATCAGCCACGCCGCCAAATTGCGAAAAGCCAGATGCTCCCTTGCCCGCCGCACCATCTGCACGGACCTCAAAGCCGCCAAGGTTCATCGGTGCAAAGATAGAAATCGCGGTGATCCAGACCAATAAACCACCCAGCCAACCAACAAGCCCCCGCCACAGGTGCAAAGACGGCGTCAGACGGCCCACGTTGTCATAAACCGTAGCCCCTGTTGTCGTCATACAAGACACCATCTCAAACCACGCATTTACAAAACTCGTGTTGCCCACGGCCTCGTAGAACGGGATGGCGAACATCAGCGGCAAACAGCTAAATGCCGCCAGAAGAGCTACCAATTGGCTGCGTGCCACGCTTTTTGGCTCATACCCAGCGGTCGCCAACCCAATGATTAGCGTCAGAAGGGAAAACAGGATCGTCCCATAAAAGAAGATCCGCATGGTGTTATAATCGTGCACCACCAGCGCATGGGACGCAGGCACTAGCATTGCCAACGCGCCAAAGCCCATCAGGATTACAAACAGAGGTAGCTTTTGGATTGCTGTGCCCATCAGAAATAATCGATTGAAACCTGCAAGAGACGCTCCACCTCAGGCACATCATCTGCGATTGCAAAGATTGCAATCACGTCACCTTCGTCGATACGTGTCTCGCCCGTTGGCTTATGGATGACACCATCCTTCATCACCGAACAAACCAACGTGCCTTCTGGAAACTGGATGTCTTTGATGCGATGCCCGGAAATTGGAGAGGTTCCAAGAACTTGCGCCTCGATCACCTCGGCCTCGGCGTCACCAATAGAATAGACGCCGCGCACACGGCCATGCCTGATGTGGCGCAAGATCGAGCTTACCGTCGTTGCACGTGGGTTAATGTAGGCGTCAATATTGAGCGGCCCCATCAGAGGCACCAACGTTGGATCGTTGATCAACGTAATCGCCAGTTCACAGCCCATTTCCTTGGCCCTGACGGAGGCCAACAGGTTTGTTTTATCATCGTCCGTAACAGCCAGAACCGCATCAGCAGACCGAATGTTTGCTTCTTCCAGCATCGCGCTGCTGAGGCCATCGCCATGCAAAACGATTGTCCGGTCCAAAGCGTCGGCAGCCAACTCGGCGATACGTCGGTCCTTTTCAATGATCTTTACCCGCACGCGGTCGGTGCGAGCCTCAAGGGCACGCGCCACGGCAAGCCCAACATTCCCGCCACCAATAATGACGATACGTTCTTGCTTTGCCTGCTTTTTGCCAAAAATCTCCATGGTGCGGTTCATGTCGCGGGTTTCAGTAAAGAGATAGCACTCGTCACCGGGAAACAGCTGATCGCCCGCTGAGGGTACAAACAATGTGCCTTCACGACGAATGCCCACAACAATGGCACGCAGGGTCGAGAAAAGATCGGTCAACTGGCGCAGCGGCGTATTGATCACAGGACATTCGTCCGCAATCAAAATACCCAGCAACTGCGCGTTACCTTCCATAAAGTTTTCGGTGTCAAAGGCCGCAGGTGCCGCAAGGCGTTGCAAGGCTGCTTCTGCCACCTCCTTTTCTGGCGAAATCACTACGTCAATCGGCAGGTGTTCGCGGCGGTAAAGATCAGAGTAAATCGCGGTTAGATAGCTTTGAGCACGTAGTCGCGCGATCTTGCGTTGGATTGAAAACACAGAATGCGCCACTTGACAGGTCACCATATTGACCTCGTCGGAATGGGTCGCAGCAATGATCATATCGGCATCGCGCGCGCCTGCCCGTTCAAGAACGTCGGGGTAGCTCGCAAAGCCAGAAATCCCTTGCACATCAAGGGTATCCGTCGCACGGCGCACGAGTTCAGGGTTGCTATCCACAACCGTGACGTCGTTCTTTTCGCCCGACAAGTGACGCGCAATTTGCCAACCGACTTGGCCTGCGCCACAGATAATTACTTTCATCGCGTCTCTCCTAGATCAGCGCCCGTCGTGCCAGAGCACAACTGCCCCGTCAATTCAGCTTTCACTTTCCACATAGGCAACGCGCCCGCCCGCTTTGTTGGTGGTCGCAACCCCCAACGATTTCAGCTTACGGTGCAAGGCAGACCGCTCCATGCCAACGAAGGAGGCCGTGCGGCTGATGTTGCCGCCAAAACGGTTGATTTGTGTGAGCAAATACTCGCGCTCAAAAAGCTCGCGGGCTTCGCGAAGCGGCAATGTCGCAAGGCCACCAGACAATACGATACGACCGTCCTCAACCGCCGAAGCTTCGTCAGATGCGGGCAGTTCCTTTGCCGTGATCTCATCAGATGTATCACCAAGGATCAGCACGCGTTCGACCACGTTCTTCAACTGCCGCACGTTTCCGGGCCAGAGCATCGTTTGCAGCAAGGCCCGCGCGTCATCGGCAAGCTTGCGCAGTGGCAGGCCCTGAACCTTGTTGAACATATCGATGAAATATTCGGCCAATACAGGGATATCCTCGCGGCGCTCCTCTAAGCTTGGCACCGCAATAGGCACGACATTCAAGCGGTGGAATAATTCTTCACGGAAAGTTCCCGCCTCAATAGCGGCATTCAAATCGCGGTTAGTGGATGAAATAACGCGCAAATCAACTTGCACCTTGTCGTTGCCGCCAACCCGCTGGAAACGCTGATCAACAAGGACGCGCAGGATTTTGGACTGTGTGCCAAGCGGCATATCTGCGATTTCTTCAAAGTAGATAACGCCGCCATTGGCCTCTTCCAAAAGACCTTTTTCAATTCCGCGGCTACCACCTTCGCGCCCGAACAGCACCTCTTCCATGCGATCTGGTTCAACAGATGCCGAACTGACCGTCACAAACGGAGCATTGGCGCGGCTGGAATTCGCGTGGATGTAGCGGGCCGCAATCTCTTTGCCAGATCCCGCAGGCCCCGTCAGCATCACGCGGCCATTGGACTTGGTCACTTTGTCGAGCTGGGATTTGAGCGTACGGAACGCCGCACTATCGCCAAGCATATCAGTGTTGCTGACTTCGCCACGCTTCAACTCAAGGTTCTCGCGACGCAATTTACTGGTCTCCATCGCGCGACGAATAACGACCATCAGTTGATCAATATTGAATGGCTTTTCGATGAAGTCATAAGCGCCCTGTTTAATCGCAGCCACGGCGATCTCGATATTGCCATGCCCGGAAATAATGACGATCGGAATATCAGGGTGATCGCGCTTGACCGATTTCAGAATGTCGATCCCGTCCATGTTGCTGTCTTTGAGCCAGATATCGAGGATCATCAACGCGGGTGGATTGGCTGCGATTTCGGCCATGCATTCATCAGAGGTACCTGCAAGACGGGTCGTAAACCCCTCATCTTGCAAAATATCCGAGATTAGCTCGCGAATGTCGCGTTCGTCATCAGTGATAAGAATATCGCTCATTTTGCCCTCTTTACTTCCATATGTTCCTCTGAACCTTTTGGCGCGAGAGGAAGTGTAATTACAGCTTTGGCCCCTAAATGACCCCCGCCGTTAAAATCTTCGGCATCGGTCAAAACCAGATGGCCGCCATGTTCTTCGATAATCTTTTTCACGATCGGCAGGCCAAGACCTGTTCCGCTGTCGCGCGTCGTCACATAGGGCTCAAATAGTCGCGCCCTGTCATGAGGTAAGCCAATACCATTGTCGCTAATCGAGATATGCACAGCCACATCCGTGACGTCCATCGCAACACGAACTTCAGGGTTGTACCCCTCAGCGCCGTTCTTTTCGACATAGGTTTCAGTGGCTTCGCCCGCGTTCTTAATCAAATTTGTTAGCGCCTGCGTAATCATCGTTTCATCAAGATCAATTGGCAAATCCGCATCCAATAGCTCTGACTTGAACTTTACACTCGGCTGACCGACCTCCTGCAAAGTCACGGCATCCCTGACCAAATGCACCAGATCAGTGGCGGCCAATTCTGGCTCTGGCATGCGTGCAAACTTTGAAAATTCGTCGACAATACGCCGCAAGCCATTGGTTTGGCGAATAATAACATCGGTAAGCTGCTCAAGTTTCTCGGCGTCTTGGACCTCTTTGGAGAACTTCCGCTTGATCCGTTCAGCAGAGAGCTGAATTGGTGTCAGCGGATTTTTGATCTCGTGGGCGATCCTGCGGGCCACGTCGCCCCATGCGGCCATCCGCTGCGCGCTCACCAGATCAGTCACGTCATCAAATGCAACCACGTAGCCTTCCAGTGCGCCCTCGGTATTGCGACGCGGCGACATACGGACGAGCAGGCTTTCTTGTTTGCCGTCTCGGATCAAATTGACTTGGTCTTGCGCGACCTCACGGCCCTCTTTGCGCATTTCATCAAACAGCGACGTGAACTCTGGGACGGCAACGGCAAGCGCTTGCGCCTCTTGTGCTTCACTCACCGCCAAAAGCCGCTGTGCAGACCGGTTTACAAAGGCCACGTGGCCTGACGCATCAAGTCCGACAACGCCAGAGGTCACGGACCCAAGAACACTGTCAAACAGACGCCGCCTGCGTTCAGACAAGCGGTTCGTCTCTAACAATTCGTCACGTTGTCTTTTGAGTTGCGTCGTCATTTGGTTAAAGTAATGGCCAAGCTGCGAAATCTCGTCGTCACCGTCGTCCTCAATCACGCGCACATCAAGATCACCCGCACCAACCCGTTGCGACGCTGTGACCAGACGACCGACAGGGCGCGACAGCCTTTCAGCAAACCAAAGGCCAAGCCAAATCGCGGCCAAGATCAAGATCACAGCAAAGCCCAAATAGATGAGACCGAAATTAAACAGCAGCCGGCCGCGATCATTTTCTAGCTGTTCGTAAAGTGCGACCGTTTGCGTGGTCTGATCCAACAGCGCCAAGATTTTGCCGTCGACTTCGCGGGTCACATAAAGATAGCGGTCCTGAAAATTTGGCATCGCGATAAGAGCGCGATATTCGTCGTTGGTGGCATCCTCAACGATATAAAGCCCATCTTCCAGAGCCGTTTCAAAATCAGATGGTAACGGAGGTTCAAAGTCAAAGTCATATGACCCTGCCCCACGCGTCATAATCTCGGCACTGCCATTCACAAAAAAGACTTCGGACAGGCCACGATCAATCTGGTTTTGCACCTGTGCAATCGCTTGGCGCACGTCCCCATCATCCATAAAAAAGTTACGCAAGCGTTCCGTGCGCAAATAAGCCGCGAGCGCTTGGGCATCACGGGTGAGCTCTTGGCGTTCTTCGCGCTCATAGGCCTGTGCGGTGGTCAAAGATGTGCTGAGAACT
>Ga0102886_1000550_pt1 | contig 16184 bp, 15 predicted proteins | sample Colrivmet1550A02_FD_84499 | JGI IMG/M metagenome (GOLD analysis project Ga0102886, IMG submission 84499) | Estuarine microbial communities from the Columbia River estuary - metaG 1550A-02 | ecosystem: Environmental > Aquatic > Marine > Intertidal zone > Estuary | place: USA: Columbia River... | reverse complement strand
ATAGAATAAGCATTCCACATGAAAAAAACAGAAAACACACCTAACGGTACCGATGATATCAGTAGAAAAGAGGCCATAAAGAAAATGGGAAAGTATGCTGCACTCACAGCGATGGGCACATTTATGATTCTAAACCCTAAAAAGGCACAAGCGCAATCTGGACCTCCGGACCCTGATGGTTGGGAATAAAACAACCATTAAAAAATCCTCAAGAAATAAAAAAAATAAACACACCAATGAAACAATTTTTAACAATTTTAGCGGCAGTATTATTCACTTCAACAATGTATGCTCAAGTGGGTGTAGGTACAACAACTCCAGACGCTTCGTCTGCATTAGATATTACCTCTACCACAAAGGGGTTATTAATACCAAGGATGACTAATGCACAGCGCCAAGCTATTTCTAATCCAGCTGCAGGGTTACAGGTCTTTGTCACAGATTTAGATGGAGGTAGTTTTATATTTTATGACGGAACAGAATGGGGTACACTTTCCTTTACTAAGAAACGTCCAGATGCCCCCACAATAGGAACTGTCACTCTCGGTAACGCACAAGCCACAGTTTCATTTACAGCACCGTCTAGTAATGGAGGCGCTGCAATAACCTCTTATACAGCAACGTCTAATCCAGAAGGTTTAACAGCAACAGTATATCAAGCAGATGGTGGTGATATTACAGTGACAGGTTTAACCAATGGTACCTCTTATACCTTTACGGTTACGGCTACCAATGCCATAGGTACAAGTATTGCTAGTGCGGCTTCAAGTTCAGTAACACCAACTCCAACAGTTTTAAGTCCAACAGGTAAGACATGGATGGACCGTAACTTAGGAGCTACCCAAGTAGCAAGTAGTAGTACAGATGCAGCTTCTTACGGAGATTTATACCAATGGGGAAGAAACTCAGACGGGCACCAAATTAGAACTAGTATCATATCTGGTGGTCCTGTAGCTAGTGGTAGTGAAGGGAGTACTTTTATTACTAATGATGGTGATTGGTTAAGTACACAAGACGATACCCGTTGGGACGGTCCTACCAAAGGAACAGAAGATCCTTGCCCATCTGGATTTAGAGTACCCACAGAAGCTGAGTGGCAAGCTGAACTCACTAACTTTGCTAACGCTGCCGGAGCTTATAACTCTCCACTAAAACTCCCTGTAGCTGGTTACCGCTACAGCAGTAATGGTGCGCTCGCCTATGCTGGTAGCCGCGGCCGCTATTGGTCTAGTACGGTTAGTGGCATTCACGCTCGTAACCTAGGCTTCAATAGCAGTGATGCTAACATGGGCAGTTACTACAGAGCAGACGGCTTCTCTGTACGTTGCATTAAGGAATAGTCACTTTGTATTTATTTGTTCCCTTTGGTACTTTAACCTGCTATCCCTTTTTAGGGTAGCAGGTTATTTAAAAACCGCGATAGCGGTCTTTTTTTTTAATTTTTTAAGGTATGACTGTTAAAGAAAGAATAGCGTTAGCTACCCAAAACAATAAACTATATTGCTTTAAGGAAGGTATGTTCTTTAAGGTATACAACCAGAATGCTATGTGGTTTACACAACATATAAAAGGGTATAAAATAAATAGTAAGTTTGTTAAAGCAGTAAACCAACACGTATTTAGCTTGGGTTTTCCACAAAGTGTAGTTTTAGAAAAAGGTTTAGGTTTATTAAATAAAAATTTAGTAAAAATAGAAGAAACACAAAGTTTTATAGCATATAAAACTAGCCATACTAATAAAGATGAAGAATATGTAAATTGGTGTACTAAAATAGTAGCACAAAATAACAATACAGTGAAACAAACGGCAAAACCAAATGGGGTTTTAAAAATACAGCAAGCGCTTAAAAACTTTGATTTGGCAAATAAAACACCATTGCAGGCAATGGAGTTTGTTGCAAGGTTAAAAAGTATAGCAGAGTAATAGTGTATTTAGCTGGCAGTAAGCATGCGCAGTCTGCTCAAAGCTTGTTAGTAAGCCATGACTCAATAGTCATTCCGTAAAAACTCAAGTAACGCACACAAGTACTCCTAAACAAATGCAAAACTTATATTACCAACTTTATTTATCTTATTTAGAGGCACGTAAAAATAAGCGCAATACAAACAATCAATTGGCTTTTGAGATAGATGTAGAAACCAAGTTGTATGCGTTGGCAGAACAAATACAAAATAGAACCTATACACCCAAATCAAGTATTGCTTTTATGGTTTATAAACCTGTGCAGCGTGAGATTTTTGCCGCAGATTTTGCAGACCGTGTGGTGCATCATTTAATATACCGTTGTATATATCAAGAACATATAGATCCTTTTTTAATACCAGACAGTTATAGCTGCCGTAAAGGGAAGGGCACTTTGCATGGTACAAAAAGGTTAAATTATTTTATAAAATCTTGTACAAAAAATTACACGCAAGATGCCTATATTTTAAAGTTAGACATTAAAGGTTATTTTATGAATATCAGTCATAGCATACTTTATAATAAAGTAATTCAATTTTTAAACCCTAAGAGTAGGTATTTAGGGATAGAGTATGCCACCCTTAATTTTCTTTTGAAACAAACAATTTTTACCAATGTAGCTTTAAATTGTAGAATTAAAGGGAGTCTTTCTAATTGGAAAACCCTACCAAAAGATAAAAGTTTATTTACCAAGCCAAAAGGTATTGGTTTACCTATTGGCAATTTAACCTCACAAATATTTGGTAATATTTACCTTAATAGTATAGACCATTTTATAAAACAAAACTTAAACATACACTATTATGGTAGGTATGTAGATGATATGGTGTTTGTACATAAAGATAAAAATGTTTTAAAAAATGCTATTACTTTAATACATGGAGAGTTAGATAAAGTGGGTTTAACCATTCATCCTAAAAAAATATACTTACAGCATTACAGTAAAGGTGCTTTGTTTTTGGGACATTATATAAAACCATATCGGTCTTATATTAGCAATCGTACTAAAAATAATTTTTACAATGCAATAAAGGAAATTAATAGTTTAGTAGCGGCATCTTTTAAAATAGAATGGATTACTATGAAACAAATAAGAGCAGTATTAAATTCTTATTTAGGGACCTTAAGTCATGCCAAAACACATAACTTAATAATAAAGGCATTACAACAATTAAATAGTAAGTTTCATTATTTTTTTGGATTTACAAAAAACTATTCTAAAACCTATATAAAAACAGATTATTGGCAATGGCATTATTCACTAGCTTACCCGTTTATAAATTAGGGTACGATTTGTTAATAGATATTCACAAAATAACTAAAAGTTTTACCAGAGAACATAAATACACGCTGGGTGAAAAGTTAAAAGAAGAAAGTTTGCAATTATTAATACATATTTATAAAGCAAATAAAAATAAAAAAACAAAAAGGATAGACGCTATTGCACGTACAAGAGAGCATTTAGAAATGTTGCGCTTGTTATGGCGTATTAGTAAAGATTTACAAATAATAGGCGGTAAAGCCTATATAAAACTAAATATACATATAGAAGAATTATCAAAACAATTAACAGCATGGCAAAAATATACAGCCAGAGCTAGTGCATAAATTTTAAAAAAGACTTTGTACTAGGTGTGCTTTTTAATCCTAACACAGCCCTTATTAGTAAAAACAATTTTCATGTAGATTATTGTTTTCACATATGTGAAAATTTACAAATAAGGACAAGACTATTTTTAGTCATTTATAATTTTTTATAAATTGCAAGTTTGTGTTTAATTACCTGTAGCTGGTAACCGCAACAACAGTAATGGTGCGCTCAACAATGTTGGTAGCAACGGCAACTATTGGTCTAGTACGGTTAGTGGCACTAACGCTCGTAACCTAAACTTCAATAGCAGTAATGCTAACATGAACAGTAACAACAGAGCAAACGGCTTCTCTGTACGTTGCATTAAGGAAAAAATTTGCCATGCTTTTATATTACGACCACAGATTAGCATTCTGCCAGTTCGAGAACCACGCTTTTTTGCGTAATGTATCGAGAACATTTTATACCTGAAGTTGAAATAACAAAAAGGATTGAATAATAATAAAACACAATAATTAAAAATAAAGTAAAATCAAATGAAAATAATAATCAACTTATTGTTACTTATTACAAGTTTACAACTAACCACAGCCCAAACCATAACAGGGCAATTAAATGCACATGCGGGGCAAGAAATTAATCTTTCAGGTTTTAATAATTATAAAACAATAGTACTTGCAAATACCGTTGCAGATAGTTTGGGTACTTTTACCTTAAACTATCCAAAAACCTATAGAGGTATGGCGCTCTTACAAACCCAAGATAATAACAGTACAATACTGTTATTAAACCAGCAACCTATTACTATAAAAGGAACGCACATTACAGAGAGAGACCGTTTGGTATTTAACAACACAGAAAACACACTTTTCTTTGAGTACGCAATTGAGAAAGGGCAACGTACTAATGCGTTGAGTGCTTGGCGTTATTTAGAGAATTTATACAGCAAACAACCATTGTTTTTAAAACAAACACAAGTAGCAAAAGTTATTTTACAAGAACAAAACCGTATTTTAAAAGAAGATGTACTTTTTGTAAATAGTTTAGAAAAAGATAGTTATTTATCTTGGTTTATACCACAGCGTACTTTAATACAAGAAACGCCTACTATTATAAAAACAGCAACACAAAGAATACCAGAGGCTATAGCGCAATTTAGAAACACCAATTTTAAAAACCCAAATTTTAAAACCAGTGGTTTGTTAAAAGAATTTATAGAAGGGCATTACTTTTTATTAGAAAACATGGGGCAATCTTTAGATACTGTTTATAAAGAAATGAATGTGAGTACAGATTATCTTATTACAAATTTAACGGTAAATGATAGTTTATTAAATACCGTGTCAGAGCAGCTTTTAAAATATTTTGAAAAAAGGAGTTTAATTTCTGCAGCAGCACATTTGTCTAATAAAGTGTTATCTCAAAGCCAATGTATTTTAAATGATAGTTTGGTAAATAACATGCAAAAATATGTAACCTTAAAAATTGGAAATACAGCGCCAGATATTCAATTAAATACTAGAAAATTAAGTGATTTTAAAAAACCGGTTTTATTAGTTTTTGGTGCAAGTGGGTGTCCGCATTGTGTTACAGAGAAAAAAGTTTTACTAGCGCAATACAGTAGTTGGCAAAAAACAAATAAAAATATAGAAGTAGTATATATTAGTTTAGATACAGACAAACCAGCCTATAATGCCGCATTTAAAAATACACCTTGGCAAAACTATTGCGATTATAAAGGTTGGGATACCCAGGCAGCAAAAGACTATTTTGTAAATGGCACACCTACTTATGTATTGTTAGATAAAGATTTAAAAATATTGGTACACCCCAACTCTATAGCGCACGCTACTGTTTGGGTAAATACAAGATTGTAATTATTTTAAAGTACTTTGAAATATATCTGTTTTTAAACAATATTTATAGCGTTAGGTTAAAAGTAGCGATTCGTAAAAAATTAAAGAACACTGAAAAAGAAGAAAGCATTGTGCAAAGCAATTGTTTATACTGACAATAGAGATGTCATAAAGGTTTTTTCATCTAATTTTATAACAGATCTAATTAATCATATATGAGTAGTCCATTACTTACTAAAACTATCGAAGATAAAAGATATCTTTGGTTGGAGGGAACTAACCAATATGTGGTATTGGAACACGAAGCCTTTACTGTTGTAGAGAAACTTATTAATGGGGTATTACCAAAGACGATTGCAATACATCTTGAAACAACATTATCGGTTCCATTTGAAGCGGCTCTAAACTTTGTAAAAGAGTTAGAAGAACGGGTTTTAAATTCATCCATAACCGTTCAAGAGAAAAGTGTCATCGAATTATCAAAGGTTACAATTCCAGATAACTTTAAGATTATAACTACCTATCGAGTAAACAATACGCTTATAAAAGTTTCGTATAAAGGTGATTTAGAAGCTTCTTATATTCATCCTAAATTTGCACACTTAGAAACTGAAACAGCTAACAAAGAAATCGATTTTAAGGTTTTTACAGCAAATGATAAAATATATTTAGCAATTAACAACAAAGTAAAGTTCGGGTGGCCTAAGGAAGAAATTCATTATTTTCAAGGGAAGTTTTCTATGGAGTTCATACAAGCAATGTATCATAAAGAGGAATCTGAATGGATGGGTGTTTTTCACGCATCAGCAGTAAGCAACCAACAAAAGGCAGTACTTTTTTTAGGTGACTCGGGAAATGGTAAAAGTACTTCTTTGGCACTTCTTCAGAAACACGGATTTCAGTGTTTGGCTGATGATTTTGTGCCAGTTGCAGCTACAAATAAAGAAGTATATCACTTTCCTGCAGCCATTTCTGTTAAAAACAGTAGTTTACAAACATTAGCACCCTTGTATCCTTTATTAAACGATACAAAGGAATATCATTTAAAAAGATTAAATAAGAGAGTTCGTTATTTACCGCCAAATTATACAGATACTCAAACCCACCTTGCTTGCAAGGATTTGGTCTTTATAAAATACCAAAAAGACGTTGCATTATCATTTTCTAAAATATCTAAACAAAAGGCTTTCGAGCAGTTGGTACCTGATTCTTGGTTATCTCCAAAAAAAGAGAACGCTACTACTTTTTTAGAGTGGTTTGCTACATTAAACTGCTATCAAATCACCTATTCACAAACTAATGAAATGGTAGCATCAGTTACTAAAATATTTAATGATGACGTATAAAAAAACGTTTTACTTTGTGCCACAATGTTTAATTCGTTGTTTTATAATTCACTTAAGTCATTAATAACTTAACTTAAGGTGTGTAATATAACCAGTTTCCCGATCTCTTTTTATACCTCCCGAGCAACCTTTGGAGCAACTCTAAAAACCAAAAAACCCGTAAATCATTGTTTATAAATGAGTTACGGGATAATTTTGTGGTGCCTCCAGGAATCGAACCAGGGACACATGGATTTTCAGTCCATTGCTCTACCAACTGAGCTAAGGCACCTCTTCGCATAATGCGACTGCAAATATAACGCAATTTTAATATTCGCAAAGTAAAATTTTATAAAAAATGGTTTTGTAGATTTACAGTCTAAATAAGAAAAATGAATTTAATAATTGATATTGGAAATACTGCGACTAAACTGGCTGTTTTTCAATCAGATAAAATAAAGGAGGTTCAAACGGTTTCTGCTCAAAACCTGGTTTTAGAGGTAGAAAAATTACTCAAAAAGTTTTCTGGTATCAAACAAGGACTATTATCTTCCGTGAAAATTACGGACTATTTGGAGATCGAGAGCCTTCAAAAGTTGCTACCAATCAAAATTCTAGAAGCTACTTTTAAATTACCTTTTAAAAATGGTTATGATACACCTCTTACTTTGGGTGTAGACCGATTAGCACTTATGGCGGCAGCGTTTAATCAGCATCCCAACAGCAATGTCCTAGTCATTGATGCTGGGAGTTGCATTACGTATGATTTTATGGACTCCGATCAAAATTACTTAGGAGGTGCTATTTCTCCTGGAGTTGAAATGCGTTATAAATCTCTTGAAGCATTCACGTCAAATTTACCTCTTCTTCAGAAAACAATCCCCAATAAATGTGTTGGTAGTTCAACTGAAGGATCGATGCATTCAGGAGTTGTGTATGGCGTATCTCATGAAATAGAAGGTACTATTAAGAAGTATCAAAATAAATATTCAGATTTAACAGTTATTTTAACAGGTGGAGACGCAGATTTCTTGTGTAAGCAATTTAAAATTAGCATATTTGCGCATTCAAATTTTCTTTTAGAAGGACTTAATTTTTTACTAGAATTTAATTCAAACTAATGATAAAAAAGTTTTTAATACTCATAACAGTTGTGTTTTCAAGCCTTTCTTTTGCACAACAAGGGTCCAGCTCACCATACTCGTTTTATGGTATAGGAAGTTTACAGTTTAAGGGTACAGTAGAAAATCAATCTATGGGGGGATTGAGTGTTTATTCTGATAGTATCCATATTAATCTTCGAAATCCAGCTTCTTTTGCGGGTAAAAATCTAAAGTCTTTTAACAATGAGGCCAGACCTATAAAATATACAATAGGTGGGAGTCATTCCAATATAAAACTTTCTAGTGGTTCACAAACTGGAAAATCGAGTACAACTTCAGTTGATTATTTAGCCATTGCCATTCCGCTTGGTAAATTTGGAGCTGGATTTGGTATTTTGCCGTATACTTCAGTTGGTTATAAATTACAGTCAATCGATAGCGAAGGAGTTCTTCAATACAAATATAGAGGTGAAGGTGGGGTAAATAAAGTCTTTTTAGGATTTGGATACCAACTTACAGACAATTTTAGATTTGGAGCAGATGCGAGTTATAATTTTGGAAACATAAAAAACACCAACATTGCTTTTGGTTACAATTCTCAAGGAGAATTATTACAGTACCAGTCACGAGAATCTAATAGATCAAACTTAGGTGGACTCACGTACAATTTTGGATTAATTTTTTCTAAGCTTATAAAACCTAATTTAGAGGTCACAGCTTCGGCAACGTACGCTCCAAGTTCTGAACTTACTTCAGCCAACAGCCGCGTTTACTCAACAATTGTAATTGATCCTTCAACGCAACAAGAATTCACAATTAATGCTTCAGAAGTTGACTTGTCAGATTTTAATTTAGAAACTACTAAGTTAACACTTCCTTCTAAAACTTCTTTTGGTTTTGGAGTTGGCGCACCAAGAAAGTGGTTTGCAGGAGTTGAATACACCACACTCAAGGCTAGTGAGTTCTCTAATCGACTTTTAACGATTGACAATGCAAGTTATCAAGATGCTTCGACAATTTCTATTGGAGGGTTTTACATTCCAAAGTTTGATTCTTTTAATCGCTACTGGAAACGCATCGTTTACAGAACTGGAATACGTTTTGAGAACACAGGACTGAAAATAAATAATGAAGACATCAAAGAGTTTGGCATATCTTTTGGACTAGGGCTGCCAGTAGGCCGTATATTTTCAAATGCAAACATCGGATTTGAATTTGGATCACGTGGAATAAACACATCCAATTTAGTGAAAGAAAATTTTATAAATTTTCAGCTTAGTTTATCCCTAAATGATCGCTGGTTTGAGAAAAGAAAATTTAATTAATCAACAATACAACTAGTTTAGGCTTCATAAAATAGCCTAAAGTACCTGAATAAAAAATAAAACAGACAGATGAAAACGAAAATCACTTTTTTAATAGCATTCTTTTTTTTAAGTACATCTACTATTTTTGCACAAAATGAGCAAGATTTAGAAACACTTTCCATATTTAGTGAGTTGGCTAAGTCTAAAAATTATACGGCGGCTTACACACCATGGATGGAATTAAGAAATCGAAACCCTAAATTTAACAAAGCAATTTTTGTTTATGGAGAACGTATCCTGAATTATAAGATTGATAATTCTGAAGGAGAAGAGAAAATTAGTTTTATTAATGATTTGTTGAAATTATGGGAAGAGCGAAAAGCTGTTTTTCCAAACGTGACTCCTAGTGGAGCTTTTTTGGCGAAAGCTTGTCAATTGCAATATGATTACAAAAAAATATTAAACAAAACCAACGAAGATCTGTATACATCTTTTGATTTAGCTTACAAGTCAGATGCTAAAACGTTTACAAACCCTAAAAGTTTGTACACATACTTTTCTTTGATGGTAGATCTTTATGATTCAAAAGTTAAAACAGCACAACAATTGTTTTCTAAGTACGATGATATCAGTGAAAAAATTGAGTTTGAGGTTAAAAACTATACCAATAAGCGGAATGCTTACCTAGACGAAGAGGGTCAGGTTAAAGAGTTAGGTCAAAAAGATGCACGTAAACTTAAATCATACGATAGTTATTTAAAGGCTTATGATAAAATTGCTGGTAGCATTGACACGAAATTAGGAGCTAGAGCCAATTGCGAAAACTTAATCCCACTATACAGTAGAGATTTTGAAGAATTTAAAAATGACGGCGTTTGGTTACAGCGTGCCATGAACAGAATGTATGCAAAAGAATGTAACGACGATCCGTTGTTTGTTAAGGTTGTAGAACAAAAAAATGCATTAGAACCGAATGCAGATACCGCCTTTTATTTAGGGATTTTAAAAGACAAAGCAGGAAAGAGTTCAGAAGCTTTGAGTTATTATAACCAAGCCGTTGAATTAGAATCTGATAACTTTGAGAAATCAAAAATCTTATATAAAATCGCTACAAATTTCAAAAAGAAAGGTCGTTTTGGTCAAGCAAGAACTTACTATATGAAAGTACTTAGAGCAAATCCAAGTATGGGAAGAGCTCACTTAGCCATTGCAGCGATGTATGCCAAAAGTGCAAACAATTGTGGAACGGATAACTTTTCAAAAAGAGCTGTTTATTGGTTAGCCGCTAAAGAAGCTGCTAAAGCAGGAAGAATAGACCCAACAATGAAGAAAAATGCAGCTAAATCTATTGCGAACTACGAGGCTAAAGCACCAACAAAAAGCGAAATATTTTCATCCGGGCGTGCAGGTCAAGTCATCAAAGTTGAGTGTTGGATTCAACGGTCGGTAACGGTACCATCGCTTTAATGAAATTTGATTACAACATAGGATTAAAAAACATCGTTCTACTTGCTGTGGTAGCGATGTTTTTTTCTTGCAACAATACTCTAAAAGAAGTGCAGGGTCTTGATATAAATTCTTATGGACCACTCTCTATCGCTGAGAATATCAATACAAAATACACTGATTCAGGCCGCCTAACAGTAATCTTGGTGAGCCCAAAAATGGTAAATTTCACAAACCGTGAGTTTCCGTTTTATAAGTTTCCAGAGGGTATAGATTTGACTTTTTTTGATGATGATAACAATAGGAATACAGTAATTTCAGACCATGCCATTATGTATGATCAAACAAATCTAATCGATCTGCGTGGTAATGTGGTTCTAACGACTTCTACAAAAGACACTCTATTTACGGAACAACTTTTTTACGATCAAAAAAAGGAGTGGCTTTTCACCAATCACCCTGTGAAATTCAGAACCAAAGATTATATCACCAACGGAATCGGATTTGATTCCAATAAAAACTTCACCAATGCCCAAGTCCTTGAAGTTAATGGACGTATATTTATTGATGAATAATTCATATATTTACATCAGTTATTTTAGTCATTAATTCAACTTTAAAAAAATGAAAATTCTTTCAATTCTACAGTATTTATATTTAGGATTTGCGGGCTTGTTTCTCTTCGATGCCATTGACAAATGGAACAGCGATGGATATGATGCTTATATCTCTTTGTTTTTTTCATTGTTGGCTGTAGCGATGTTTTTCTTTCGTAAAAAGTTCAAGAAGCGATTTAAAGATCGTGGTAAATTGTAGTCATGACCATAGACCTCTTGATAATTGTTATTAGCTTGATTTTATCTGCATTTTTTTCAGGGATGGAAATAGCTTATGTATCCTCACACAAAATTCATATTGAAATTGAGAAAAAACAAAGCGGTTTGTTATCAAAATTATTAACCAGAATTACTGCAAAACCGTCCAAGTTTATAGCGACCATGCTCATTGGAAATAATATTGCTCTAGTGATCTATGGATTTTATATGGGGGATCTGCTTGTAGAATGGTTTGCATCCTATTTGCCGTCTTCTAGTACGCTTGTCAATTATCTTTTTACAGAGTTTAGTTTGCTTACGCAAACGGTTATTTCAACGCTTATCATTTTATTCACAGCTGAATTTCTTCCAAAGGTATTTTTTCAAATTTATGCCAACTCACTATTAAAGCTATTTGCGGTTCCAGCTTATATATTCTACATCTTATTTTCTTTAGTGTCGGATTTTGTAATATGGATTTCTGACGTGGTCTTAAAATATATATTTAAAACAGAAGGAGATGAGGTTCAATTAGCATTTTCTAAAATAGAACTAGGGAATTATATTAGTGAACAAATGGAGTCTGTAGAAGCACATGACACAGTAGATAGTGAAATTCAGATTTTTCAAAATGCACTCGAATTTTCAGAAGTAAAATCAAGAGAAGTGATGGTTCCACGCACCGAATTGACTGCTGTCGAAATTCATGACACCATCAATAACCTAAACGAATTATTTACTCAAACAGGTCACTCAAAAATAGTGGTGTACAAAACTACGATTGACGACATTTTGGGTTATGTCCATTCTTTTGACTTATTTAAAGATCCAAAAAATATAAAATCAATGCTAAGGCCCGTTGAATATGTGCCCGAAACGATGCTTGCAAAAGACGTGTTGAATGTGTTAATTAAAAAGCGTAAGAGTTTAGCCGTTGTTTTGGATGAATATGGTGGTACATCAGGGATTATGACTGTAGAAGACGTTATAGAAGAATTGGTGGGTGAAATTGAAGACGAACACGACACCTTCGAACTTGTTGAAGAACAAACAAATGAAAATAACTATGTTTTTTCAGCACGAATTGAAGTAGATCATATCAATGAAACTTATAAACTACAACTTCCTGAAAGTGAAAATTATGAAACACTTGGTGGGTTTATTGTAAATCATACCGAAGAAATTCCAGAACAGAATCAAGAAATCATTATAGAACAATTTCATTTTACGATCAAGGAAGTTTCCAATACTAAAATCGAATTAGTACAGCTTAAAATCTTAGAAGAATTTTAATTTAACCCCCTTCTTTGAATTATATTCTTTTCTCCTTTTATTATTTCAAAGAAATTGGTATTTTCGTCCACTATATTAAAAAAATAACACACACTAAAAATGGCAGTTTTAAATAAAATTAGACAACGCTCTATATTCTTAATCATTATCATCGCTCTTGCATTATTTTCATTCATTATCGGTGATATATTTCAAAATCTAGGATCTTCGGGTAAATCGCAAACCGTTGTTGCAACGATTAATGGTGAAGATATTGAACGCGACGCATTTATGAATCAGGTAGAAAACGTGCAAAAACAATCTCGTGGATCTGTTTCAAATACACAAGCAATGAACCGCGTTTGGGATCAGGAAGTAAGAAATAAAGTGATGCAAACACAATTTGATGCTGTTGGAATTTCTATCGAAAGAGATTACATGCGTCAGTTGTTGAAACAAAACTTAGGGTCATTTGAAGAATTTAAAAATGAAGCGGGATTATTTGATGAAGATAAGCTTAATGAATTTATTGCAAATTTAAAGGCAATTGCACCAGAGACAACAACGCTCAACGGAAGTGCTGTAAACTATAAGGCTTGGACTGATTTTGAACAAAACATTTCTCAAACTGGTGTTCAACAAACGTATTTTAATCTTGTAAAAGCAGGTGTTATTGGAACACTTACTGAAGGTCAATTAGAATATGAATTGGAAAATGACAAAGCAGACATTAAATACGTTCAAATTCCATTTACTTCTATTGCAGACAGTTTAGTGTCTGTTAAGAAATCAGAAGTAGCGAACTATGTAAAAGCAAACCCCAGTAAATATAAAGTTGAAGCTTCCAGAGATTTAGTGTATGTTCAGTTTAAAGAAGAAGCTTCTTTAGAAGATGAACAGCAAATTCAAAGTGATTTAACTGCAATTATTGCTGATAAAGTAGAATTTAATGAAGCTGCTAAAGCCAACGAAACGGTGGTAGGTTTTCAAAACACTACTGATGTTCAAGCATTTGTAAATGCCTATTCATCTGTAAAGTATAACGATGCTTACGTATTTGCATCTAGCTTTCCAACTGCAGTAGCAGATCAACTAACAAACTTAGAATCAAATGCTGTTTTTGGACCATATAAGGATGGTTCAACTTACAAGTTGTCAAAACAAGTTGCAAAGAAAATGATACCAGATTCTACCAAGGTACGTCACATACTGATTCCGTTTGCTGGTTCGGTTCGAGCAGATGCTTCCGTCATTAAAACAGATGAACAAGCAAAAGCAACTGCTGATAGTATTTATAAAGCAATTCGTTCTAATCGCTCAAAATTCAAAAGTTTACTTTCCTTATCTTCGGATAAAGCGAGTAACGAAAAAGAAGGGGTTATTGAATTTGCTTATTCGGATGGATTTGCAGAAGAGTTTAAGGCGTATTCATTTGAGAATCCCAAAGGAAGTTTAAGCGTTGTAAAAACGAACTTTGGATATCATATTATTGAAATTTTAGATCAAGGAAAAAAACAAGAAGCGTTTAAGATAGCAACGATTGTACAAGAGATTGAGCCTTCTGTAAAAACTATTGATGCTGTCTTTACAGATAAGTCTAAATTTGAAATTGCAGTCGCTAATGCCGATTTTAATGAAGTTGCCAAAGAAAACAAGTATTCAACATCTCCTGTAAGTAGCATCAAAGAATTGGATGAAACAATTCCAGGTCTTGGTGTTCAAAGAGCTATAGTAAGATGGTCTTTTGAAGATGGTGTAGAAGTTGGAGATTTTAAAAGTTTTAATATTTCAGGAGGCGGTTTTGTTGTTGCTAAAGTTACAGCCGTCAATGAAGGTGGGTTAATGAGTGTTGAAAAAGCATCCATTACGGCACTTCCAGAAATTAGAAAAGAAAAGAAAGCAGAAATGATTAAAGACCGTATTTCTGCAACCACTTTAGAAGCGATTGCTTCTGAAGAAGGTCAAACTGTTAAAACAGCTATGGCTATAAATATGAAAAATCCAACACTTTCAGGTGCTGGAAGAGAGCCTAAAGTGATTGGAACCGCTTTTGGTTTACAAGAAGGTGCTACTTCAAAATTAATTGTTGGTATCAATGGTGTTTATGCAATTCAATTGACAAAGTTAACGCCTGCTGAGCCGTTGCCAAACTATCAAGCATCTGCTAACCGTGTGGGTCAAGCCAAGTCAAACGCTGTTAATACACAACTGTATAATGCCCTAAAAGAAGCTTCTGATATAGAAGATAACAGAGCGACGTTTTACTAAGTACTCAATAATCATACTAGATACTAAGGGCTCAGAAATGGGTCCTTTTTTTATAAAATCATTTCTAAAAATGGAACAACAGTCGAATAACCTTTTGACTTAAAATAAGCCATGGCGTCTGCGTTTCCTGTTGCTAAGAAGAAGTCGCCTCCCCAAGCACCCAAACTCTTAATAGCCCCCTCATAATCCGAAAACATGGCCTCTTTTAAAGGCGGTTGTTGGATGAGCGTAGAGATGTAACGTTCATGCTGTTCAATAAGCGATTCAAAGGTTTTTAAATCCGTACAATTTAAGAGTTCTAAAGTCAAACTATTAAGCTCATAAAAATCAGGTGATTGATCCGCAGTCAGCGTTTTGTAGTATGCAATCCCATCTCGACTGTTTTGTTTTTGATTGCGATGTACAAAAAATAAAGACTCTATAAATGGAGGTGAAAACTTAACTATTTTGACTGTTGGTTCTCCTTCTTTTAATTGGTACAAAATTCCAGAATCCTCTTGTGCACAAGCAATGTCAAACCCACTTCCCCCAAAAGTCAATTCCAGTAATTTGAAAGCATCTACCTGAGCCCATTGAGCTAAATTATTGATTAAGGTAGAAGAGGAGCCAAGCCCCCAGTTTTCTGGAAATTCAAGAGTAGACGTTAATACATAACCATTGTGTACTTTAAACAGTGTTGGATTCAACAGTTGTAAAGCTTCTAAAACTTGTAATAAGCGAATTGCAATATCTGAAGAGTTTGATGTAGAAATTTTTAGAGTGGCATCAATCTTAAATACAGCTTCAAACCAAACAATTCCTTCATTGGAAATACTTTTCCAAAGTATTGTATTCTCAGAGTTAGATTCTACAGATAAAGATTGTCCAAATTTTGTAGGTAATGCTAGGGCCAAGGCACTATCTAAAACCGCATATTCTGCGCTGATCAATAATTTTCCATGTCTATAAAAGGTCTGCATTAGTCTCTTAGATTTTTAATAGCTTCCACAACTGCACTGTGTGTGACGTTATGGGTTTTGAAGTGCTCAATTAATTGTGCTTTTTCAACGTCATTGGCTTCAAACTGATTCAATATATTAAGCAAGTGCATTTTCATATGCCCTTGTTGAATTCCAGTTGTTGTAAGTGATTTTAAGGCCGCAAAATTTTGAGCCAATCCGGCTACAGCAACAATTTCCATTAACTCTTTAGCAGATGGATTTCCTAACAACTCCAAAGCTGTTTTTACCATGGGATGT
>Ga0102886_1000549_pt1 | contig 16194 bp, 32 predicted proteins | sample Colrivmet1550A02_FD_84499 | JGI IMG/M metagenome (GOLD analysis project Ga0102886, IMG submission 84499) | Estuarine microbial communities from the Columbia River estuary - metaG 1550A-02 | ecosystem: Environmental > Aquatic > Marine > Intertidal zone > Estuary | place: USA: Columbia River... | reverse complement strand
ATCCTCTTCGGGCATCACTTCTACTTCAAACTTCATCTTCATTATGTTTCTCCTATAACATAGCCGATTAGTAATGAATATCAACATGATTGAAGATACCCAATAAAGAGACTGTGAGACACAACCTCTTGTCTATCGTGACTACCCGATAGTTCTTTCATTCATTTACTACAACCATTATATCATAATGATCTTGGTAATACAAGGAAAAAGTTTACTCAAGAAAACCCTCTAAGTTAGGAGTTGTATCCTTTGCAAATCTTCCTACTGCTTTAACCTGTTTTGCAACATTGCCTTTTGTAGCTAACCTGCCGTCACAATAAGCAACGCAACTAAACCTCTCACCCTCTCCATGTATCTCTGTTACACCATGTAACCTATTGCTATCTGCAATAACGACAGAGTTATCAGGTGCATCTATTGCCACCCTGTATTGAGGAAATGCAAGATAAGCACCTGTATACTCACCTTTCCTAAAACAACACATTGTAGTCAATCCTGCGTTCACATCACCACTATCTATGTGAGCTGACATTTTTGTACTCTGACCAGCATTGTATCGGTTAGCAGATAATGTTGTAAAGATTCCGCCACCTACCCGATACTTTGGTTCAATGAAAGATTCAACAAATGTTCTTTGATTCTCATAGATACTTGCATTTGCTTTCTTAAATGCATCTTCATTATACTTTGATATTTCTTGCAATGATTTCCATCTCTCAGGATTATCTTTAGTCCAGCCAGATGATTCTATTGTACCAGTAAACCTTCCTCTTTTAAATCCTATCATAACAGAATGAATTTCATTTGCATAAGCAATCAGTCCCCATTCACCATTTTTCATTTTAGTCTTATATGAATTAGGCGATCTTAGTTGATAGTTAATACCTTCAACTAAACCATTCTTTTCCATTTCTGTTTTATCAATAGGCCCACTACAATTTGCTCTCATGGTTGTAGTTTCTGTTATTGACATCAATGTATCTCTTACATTATCATTCGGATATGCATTTGTAATAACGTATGCCAACGGAACATCTGAACCATCAACAGAGTTTACAGGTTTCATTATAGCTGTATCTTCTGTTATAGTGAAAACTTCATCATAAGAATTTTCGTCTAGGAATTTACCATTCCATTTTGCATACGTTTCATCGTAACCGTAATCGGTTTTAGTTTTTATGTATTTCATAAAAAGAATTTATCTAAATTGTGAAGTTTAGGCATAGAAGGAACAACAACAGGTCTAAAAGTATTTGCAATAAATTTTTCTTCCCATATTGTATAATCATTCGGTACATCTAAAACTTGATTTCCTTCTGGAAGAATTTCTCCGTTATTATAAAGTTTATAGCCTAAATGATGATATCTATCTTTTGTTAATACATTCTTCTTCTTGGTTAGTTGTTTCAATGCTTCATTTTCATCTTTTGTAACAAGAATAGTTTTTCTACAAATTTTAAAAAACTCAAAAAACTTTTTAAAATCTCTCAAATATTCTGGTGTATCAAACAAAAATTTACCACAAGTTTGAGGTGCCATAAAATGATCGTCTGTTAAATTCCTATGTTTATATTGATTCAGAGGTACATGACCTAACGACAAGGTAGACAATCCTGTTCTATCAGGGCCAGTATCAAAAACTAGATGATAAAATCCACTTCTTGAAAGGGCCCTTTCAATATCTATTGTTAAATCAGCATCCCATAAGTAAATATTAGCTCTTATATTATTAAAAGCTATTCTCGCATATACTTCATTTTTATCCATTGTATTTTTCATTATAGACCTTTATTACTTTTTCATAAATGCTATCAGCAAGATACTTCATACATAAAGGTGCAACCATCAATCCAATCCTTGCTTGTTTCTCATCTATTGTTCCTGTAAGTTTATAATCCTCTGGCAAACTCATAATACGTTTAGCCTCGGTTGGTGTATACACCCGATATTCATCGGGATGCATATGATTCCCACCCATGAACTTTGGTTGTAATCCTTGTTCAGTCAATGAATGTGCAGCTTGATCCCAAGGTACAATCCTTGACATATAGTAAGAATGTTTTTCATCTTCGGGTTTAATAACACCTCTTGCAACTTGTTCTTTGAACCATGGGCCAACTACATTATCACCAATAGACAATACCTTTCCATTGTAGTCAACACCTTTCAATCCTTTACATGGGCCAGAGTTAGGATAATCAGGGTGAGTATCAAACCCATATATCCATTTACCCTTAGAACTATTCTTCATCAACTCTGTAAGTTCTAATGCTTCTTCTTTATTCTTAGGGTCATCTTGTAAATCTTCTATAGCATCTCTAACAGTTGGCTCATGAGTTTCTGGGGATGGAAAAAGAGTACTCATTGTCATAAAGTTTAATCCAACATCTTTTACAACGTCATCCCTAACAGATACCATAAAAACTCTTTCACGTTTCTGCGGTACACCATAGTCATGTCCACGCAATACTTTATAAGTTGTATGATATCCAAGTGCCTCAGTATCCTTAATCATTCTTTGAAAATGGTCAGCTGCATATTCCATTGTAAGACCTTTGACATTCTCACAAACAATAACCTTTGGCATTGTTTCCTTAGCAATACGAATAACTTCCCAAGTCAAGTCCTCAATGTTTTTTTGTTTCTTACCATAAGCAACTTTCTCTTTATTCCAACCTTTTCGTTTTGAACCTGACATAGAGAATGGAGGGCAGGGTGGGCTTGCATCAAGTAAATCCAACTCACCCTTTTCAAATCCTGCCAACTCCATTATCTGCTGTCCTGTAACATTTTTGATATCATCACAAATATGAGGAGTGTTAGGCCAATTCTCCATATAGGTATCTACTGCAACCTGCTGGAATTCATTCATAAACAAACAATTTCCACCAGCCAGTTTATAACCAGATGAAGAACCACCACCACCAGCGAAGAATGTGATATAGTTAAACTTCTTCTTATCAGATTCTTTCTTCATATCATCTAATGTATATCGAAAATATCTCACGCTACTTTTTGTCCTTTCAGTTCTTCAAGTTTTGCATAGAGTGCTTCAATAGTTCCATCGTTCTGTAAAACAATATCTACATCAGAACCTTCTAAACCATTCTCACTTAAATGGCCACCACCCTCAAAGATACCTCTTGTATCACTATGAAGAAATACAACAAGCCCACCTTGACTTCTAATCCAGAATGCTTCATTAGAAAAACGTACATCAGTAACAACAACTGAACGCTCAGGATTTTTTTTCACAAACATATCAGCACCCTTCACCCATACATTAACATCAATGTTACGAGCAATATCAGTTCCTACCCGTTGATATAAATCTCTCGGTGACATACCCCAAGGCTCTGCAGCCCTTTCTTTATCTTTGATTTGCTCATCTGTAAGTCCAAACATTATCTTTGTTGCATCCTTCAAAGGTTGTGCAAAAGAATAACGTAAAAAGTTATAATTATCTACTAAGTATGCACCAGCAGTATCTTTACCACTTCTTGCCTTACCAGCAAATCCAATCAGTCTTGGAAAAGGTTTATTCATTATAAAGCTCCACTTTAAAATCGTATAAAATAGTATTAACTAATGTTTTCTTACACATCTCTTTAATCTTTTCCATCTGTTCTTCTTTTGTTGTTTCATCATTCAATGTAATATAAAATGATTGTCCCATCTTCATAGAAATTATTTCATCATAACCTAAATGTAATAGAGCTTTATAAACAACTTCTTCTTCTGTACCCTTTACTCCATCTCTTAGTAAGGTAGTAACAGTCCATTTCATTTAGACAAATCTTCTCTAATGTATTTTACAATATCCCAAATCTCTTTAGGCTTTAGAAACTTCTGTGCTGCCATACCAGTTCCCTTTGAACCATTCTGAATAATCCAAAACATTTGTCCTGCTGAAATATCTTTCATAGTATCAATACAAGTAAAATTTCTAGGTTGTGGTGTAAGTGCTTTTCCAAGTACTCCTTTACCATCACCCTTTTTACCATGACACATTTTACAAGCTAAAGGTTTAGCAGTATTATGAAACAAATCCTTTCCATTAATCTTGTTTGCTTTAGATGTTCTATCAAGTTTTTGAAATGACGCAGGTGCTTTCTTTGTGTTTCTAAATTGTGGACAATCACCAGCATATACTGTACTAGTTACAAACAAAATTGTAACTAATGGTAATAGAATTTTCATAACTATCTCCTGTAAAAAGAAAAACCCCTGCCGGAGCAGGGGTCTAACATTACTCTACCTCAACATCAGCTTCATTGATAATGTCAAGTACATCTTGAGAAGTAATTTTCTCGGTTTGAAGAAACTCCTCAGAAGTTAAAGGATAAACAACTTGCTTCATTTCTTTCATTTCTTGCTTAGACATAATATAAATCTCCTTAGTTAATTGTTAGATACATTATAACACATTTTACATTTAATACAAGGAAAAACTTTACTCACCCGTTCTTTGTTTGTAATTCTTGGATTGTTGCGGGTCAACCTTCCTCATTCTTTCAAAAAGTCTATCAATACCTGGCCGTTTCTTATTTGATTGTGGACTAGGTTCATCAAGTTCCTTTTCTGGTTCTTGCTCCCTTTCTTTTCTATCCGGCATTAGCAGCTCCCATTAATGGTACGGTATTATTCTCTTTTTTAGGTTTCACTATATTGATATCATGTTGTTTAACATTTTTACGTCTTTCATTCCTTTGAAGTCTTTTCTTTTCCATTCTAACTAATCGTTTCCTTCTTACAATTCTCTTATTTTTCATAACGCCTCCTAATGATTTAAGACTAACCAAACAATTCCAAACGGTGCAAACGCACAAGCTAACATATATGCAGCCATACTTACAGCAACTATAACACCACCGATAAACCTCAATAAACCATCCATATATTCATTCATGTTTAAATCTCCGTTTCTCAATTGTTAAGTATATTGTATCAAATATAGGCAGATAATACAAGGAAAAAGTTACCAACGTAAGTCTTTGTAAAATAAGGGGTTAGGAAAACCCTTTAAAAACAACAACTTACAGACCCTCTTATCACCGATTTAAGGGTTATTTGTCCAAACTAAGGGTCTAGTATGGGTTTTTCATTAAAGTGGCTTAAATCGTCTTAAATTGGACTCAAATTCCCTCAATCGCTTCCAAATAGACCTTAATTCCGTTATAGTGGTAAATTGGTACAAAAACACGCCAAATCCTTCATGTACTTTACGAAATGCATTGCTCACCTGTACCACAACACCCAATGTTATAAGCTTGGTAAATAAGCCTGGGCCAACCAGTAAGTAGGGCACGATGACCATAAATTGATCGTAGGCATTAATCCATACATCCACATATCCATAGTGATTATATAACCGTTGATAGTTAAACTTAATTCCTGTAAATAGTTCCAGAATGGTTTCAGGCTTTGCATAATTTGATTTATCATCTTCACCGAATACTAATTCCTTTCTAAATGCAGCTTCAACTTTCTGGTTATTATATTCAAGGCCTGGCAACTTTGCACCGACAAACCATGTAATGATTAATCCACCTATAGAAATAACTAACGCATACCAAACTAACGAACCACCTTCCATACCGAAAAATGGAATATCTGTTTTAGCACTCAACTCCCACAATACAGGAATAAATGCTATCAATGTCATTATAGAACGAACAATCTGTAATCCAAGATTTTCTATAATCTCTGCAAACTTATGAGTATCTTCTTGTATCCTTTGAGACGCACCTTCAATATCTTCTGTAACATTTCTCCATTTAGGTAGGTAGTCAAATGTTATAGCTTCTCTCCAACGTAAACCGTAAACTCTAGTAAACCAATTTGTAATGGTAGCAATGATAACATAGGGCATTGCTAATATACAAAAGTCATATAGTTTATCGTAAAATAAATCTATACCTACCTGTGACTTATCAAAGTATGTTGCTGAGTTCTGCATCAAATCATAGAAACCACCATACCACTCATTGATAGCTACAGTTATTGATACTTGTAACCATAGAGATGATAACAATATAAAAAGGCCACCCCAAGACCAGAGTAGCCATTTCCTTGTGCCGAAAAAAGATGTTAGCATTATGAATAAGTTTCGTTAGAGTATTTTGGTATTGAATCTTCATACCATGATTCCATTCCTGACTTCATTTTAGAACAATCAAGTTTAAGTAAATATTCTGTTTTTGAATTGTGTGTGTTCTTTACTAAGATGTAAGTTTTGTTACAATTAGGACAATCAATTACTATATCGTGGCTAGTCTCATCATTTTTCATAGTACACCTTTCAAAAGATATAAATAATAATACTACTCAATTATAGGAGGATCAGTATGAAGTTTCCATATTGGGAAAAGAGTATATTTCCGTCCAGAAAGAACATACATGGTATCATTCAACCAGCTATCCAATTCAAAGGTGATATGAATGAACTTGATGATTTCCTAGACCAAATAGTTGCATTTGATCCTACCTTTAATAAGGGAAAATACCTTGATGAAAACTTTGAAACAGAGAAACCCTTAGAGTCTGATATAATACATCTGCCACCTTTTAAGAAATAAATGGAGCTCCCGGCAGAACTCGAATCCGCGACCTGCTGATTACAAATCAGCTGCTCTACCAACTGAGCTACAGGAGCATATCCATTTATTTATTGGTGGAGTGAGAGGGGATCGAACCCCCGACCCCCTGCGTGCAAGGCAGGTGCTCTCCCATCTGAGCTACCACCCCATTTTTATAGATTAGCATTCTTTCTAGCAGGATTTCTAAACAATGAAGTCTCATTAGTCAAAGCACTTAACTCTGGAAATGTATCATCTGGATGTAACTTATTAGCTCTTTCCAAAAGTTCTTCTTCTGTTTCTACTATATCTTCATTGGGAATACAGCAGTCTACGGGGCATACTTCCTGGCACGCCTCTTCTCCGTGAAAACCTACACACTCTGTACAAAGTTCTGGGTCAATATAAAAATAATCTAGGTCTTCACCAGAACCATCATCAATAGCAGTATTTGGGCATTCAGGCTCACAAACTCCGCAGTTGATACATTCATCTGTAATTATTGTTGCCATCGTCTTTCCTTTCTTTAATTATCTATTATTGAAACCAAGTAAATACAACAGCATTTCTAATGAGTGCTGTGACTGTAAAGATTCCAGCTAGTATACCCAATTTCTTGTGACATACTTTAATACCAAATATTCTTGGCAGTAACCAAAAATTCATTCCATATGATATTACAAATCCTGTTGCAACATTAACTACTGCAAAATAATAGGGAATCATTCGTCAATTTGAGCTTTCTGAACCTTTCCAGAAAAATCAATCATACATGATTTATTCTCTGTGCAATTATCTATCATACTACTACCAGCATCTCTATGTCCGTTACCAGTTCCTTTGATACCACCAAAGGGTAACTGAATCTCAGCACCAATAGTTGATGCATTAACATACACCATCCCTGTCTCAGCTTCATTCAAAAAACGAAATGAAAGGTTAACATCACTAGTATATATAGCACTTGATAAACCATAACCAGTATTGTTTACCATCCAGATTGCTTCGTTAGTATTATTAAATGTAGTTACTGCAACAACAGGCCCAAAGATTTCTTCTTGCATCAATGGGTCACTGATATCCACATCATCAAAAATAGTTGGTTGATAAAACCATCCATTGACATCATCATTAGGACTTTCAATCTCATATCCACCGACAAGAGGACGAAGCCCTCTATGCGTTGCATCTGTTACATAACCTCTAACTTTTTTCAATGCCTTCTCATTAATCAATGGGCCAACATCTATTTCTGAATTAAGTCCACAACCAAGTTTTAGTTTTTCAGTTTTTGCAACTAACTTTTCTATAAACTCATCATGTATATCTATATGTACCAATACTCTACTTGTAGCAGTACATCGTTGACCAGTAGTACCAAATGCTCCCCATACTACACCTTCAACTGCTAAATCAATATCAGCATCTTCCATAACAACGATACCATTTTTTCCACCCATCTCAAGTGAAAACGGCTTCATGTAAGATGCACAAGTTGTAGATACAATCTTACCCGTAGCAGTTGATCCTGTAAACGAAATCATTTTTACTTTTGGATTAGTGATTAATGGAAATCCAGCAGTTGTACCATAACCAGTTACAACATTGAAAACACCAGCTGGTAATCCTGCTTCATGGAATACCTCTGCAAGTTTACAAACAGACCAAGGCGTATCCTCAGCAGGTTTGATAACCATTGTATTACCTGCGACTAATGCTGGAAATGCTTTCCAAGAAGGAATTGCTATAGGGAAGTTCCACGGTGTAATTGCACCAATAACCCCAATGGGTTCTTTCTTGGACATACACCATTTATTTTCCAGTTCGGAAGGAACAACTTCACCTGCCATACGTCTACCCTCACCGGCTGCATAGTATGCCATATCAATTGCTTCTTGAACATCACCCCTAGTTTCTGCAAGAGTCTTACCCATCTCTTGAGTCATACCTTTTGCAATACATTCTTTATCACGTTCAAGAATCGCAGCTGCCTTAAACATAATCTCACCACGTTTAGGAGCTGGAGTATTTTTCCAGAACTTAAAAGCATTATGTGCAACTTCTACTGCAAAGTTAATATCTACTTCATCAGAATCTTGAAACTCTGAAATGACTTTATCAGTATGAGCTGGATCAATGTTCTTGAACGTATTTCCTTTAGAAGCATCTAACCATACACCATTTATATAATTCTTATATATCATATCATTCACTCCTGTATATAACAACCAGCCCAATAGTCACATTCAACAAAGTCTAACTCTGCTGAAACACTAGGGGTTTTTTTCTCACTCAAAACATAAAGGTTTGACGGTTGCTCACCAACACAAATATCCGTTTCAGACTTTGCGATTTTACACTCTGCTAGAGTTTCATATTTTTGGTTGAACTCATACGGGCCGTTGTCAAACATTTGTGGTTGAACAGTATATCCACCCCACACCAATGCTAAAATTCCATAAATTACTGACATAACAAAATCTCCTTAATTAATTATATACACATTATAACAAAAAACTTCCTTTGATACAAGGAAGAAGTTCTGGCAGAGAGAGTGGGAGTCGAACCCACGGATGCGTTAACATCGCTGGTTTTCAAGACCAGTGCTTTAAGCCACTCAGCCATCTCTCTTTAACTCATAGAAAAGCTTTCTCCGCAGCCACAAGTTGATGTAGCGTTAGGATTGATAAACTGAAAACCCTTTCCTTGTAATCCATCTTGAAAATCTAAAGCCATACCTTTTAGGTATATCATACTTTTTGCATCCATAAATATTTTATACCCGTCATTCTCAAAAACTGTATCTTTCTCTTCCCCTGATGTAAAATCTAAATCATAAGAAAGTCCAGAACACCCACCACCTTTTACTGCTAATCTTAAACCAATATCACTAGGCAATTCACTAATCAAAAACTTTACTTGTGCTGATGCTTTTTCTGTAATAGTAATGAAATCCATAATAGTTCCCTTGCTTTGGATGTGATAGTTACAAAATCCATTCCAGTACTTATTTCACATTTAGCTACTTTGGGTATTTTATTAATCAAATATTGTTCCCGTACTGCTTTTGAATAAACCAAATATTGTTTGGCTACTTGATGTGAAGTAATCTCAAAGTTCATTTTAACTCCTTAAAAGTAGAATCAATATAATTTCCCCATATGTATAAACAACATATACTAAAAAACCAAATATTATCCACTTAACCATATTAGCTCCTTGTGATAGCAACTATTTTCTTTATCTGTTTATCTATAACCTCTTTACGATTAGGCCATTTGATATAAATATCATCTGGATTCTTTTGTAAGTTCTTTAACAGAGGCATGATGATTTTCTCAAGCTTTAATAAATCTTCTTTTCTCTTTTTCTCTAGTTCCTCTACTCTACCTGTATCACCTTCTCTAGCTTTCAACAACTCATTGATCTTATCTTCTAATCCAGAAGATACATTAGCTGTTGTTTCTGCTACCTTTGCTTGAACTTTTGTTTCAAAATCTTTGACTTCATCTTCATCAACTGTACTGAAACCAAAATCAAATTCATCGTACTCATCTAAGCTTATATCTCCACTCATAATGTTCTCCTAATATTGTTGACAAACGCTTGGATACTTTTTCATAATCTCTAACAACTTTCCAATGTATGTATCCATCTCTTTAAAAGGTTTTCTGAATACTTGTACTTCGAAGCTATCTCTAACTGCAACCAGTATTACAATCTGCTCTGGTAATGCACCTGTCATTTCAAAGAATGCTGCGGAATAAAAAAAGGCTTGGATGAAATAATCTTCAATCCAATCCTCTCGTTTTGCTTTCCTAGATGTCTTGAAATCTATAACAGATAATACACCGTTATATTCAGCAATACAATCTGCTGTTCCAGCAACTTTTAGAATGTCACTGTGCAATGGTGCTTCAATGCATTGAATGTTATCAATGTTTCCCAATAGAAATCTTAGTCTATTGAATACACTAATAGCTTCTTTGTCATCACATTGTAAATCCTCATTGTATAGATAATCTTCGCAAAGACCATGAACCATAGTCCCAAGTGCTGAAGACTCTTTCATAATACGACTTGCTTCTTGATATCCTACTTTTTCCTTCCATGCCTCAATTCCCGGCTTTGGTTGTCGGCCAAGAATTGAGGTAATGGATGGATAAGTATTTCCTTCTGGAGTTACATACACCCGACTACCGTTAATCTCTCTACGAACTCCCATTTCAATATCATCACAATCTGTCGAGTGTACGAACTGTTTTCTCATATTATCCTTTCATCTTGTCCATAATGAATGTTAATGAAGTTAATTCTCCATCTCTCAAAATTACAAAATATGCTTTATCGCCTATTTTTTTAGATTTTACTTTTGTAGCTAGAAGTTTCCATTTGATATCAACAAAATCCATCTTTATAATAATATCACCAATTTTTAGAATACCTTCAGCTGGACTTCCTGGCACAACTTCTTGTACATAAGCACCATAACCATATTTAAATAAACCTATTTTATCTTCCAAGTCTAGTTTTTTTACTGGACGGAAAACGATACCCATATATGGTCGAGTAATTCTTTCATCAGTTGGAAGTGCTAACAATTGTTTAACTGTTGACTGAACATAATCTCCGTCAATAGCAAAACCAAGTCCAACACTACCTCTGCTATTACCACCCGTTATTATCATAGTATTTATACCGACTACATGACCATGTGAATCTAGTAGTGGGCCACCAGAGTTGCCGGGATTAATAGCTGCATCAGTCTGGATGTATGGTACGAATGGTGCTGACTTAGGTATAAACCTATTCAGTGACGATACGTTACCAAATGTAATACTAAATGATTGTCCCATCGGAGAACCAATAGCAATAACATCTTGACCTAGCTCTGGAGTTTCACCCCATGTTAAAAAATCAAAAACTTTTCCTTCTTCAGCATTATTAATTTTCAACAATGCTATATCAGAGTCTTCATCGTAATTAACTAAATCTGCTTCGTATGTTATATCAGATTGAAAAATAACTATTATTTTTCCACCATCAATAATATTGTTTATAACGTGTGCATTAGTTAAAACATATCCATCTTCACTAATAACAAAACCAGAACCAACGTGTTGTGGGTCTTGTTTAGGATTCATCCTCTCTTTTGGTTGTCCTTGAGGTTCACGAAACTTAAACCCACCACGTTCTTGTGGTTGCATACCGGCACTCACATTGCCTCTTTCTGCGTGTATCTCTACAACAGCTGGAAGTACTTTCTTTACAATACTTGTTTTATAAGTGTGGTCAGCATTGACGATTGTACTTACTCCCAATAACAGAAATGATATAAAAAAACATAATATATTTTTTTTATAGTGCAACATCTTGTGCTCCTTGCGTTTTGTTAAATTTAGTTTTTTGGATTAAATAGTTTTATATGATTCCCTCCGATAATACATGAAAGGTTTCCCTTAGCATAGTTAAAGATAATAGCCCACTGTTTATTTCTTGGATTAATCAGTAATTCCATAGAAAGTAGCATTCTATGTCTGTCATCATTGATGACACCACTTGCAGCTAACCCCAACATATAATCGTTTTCCGCCATATTCTTTACAAATTCTGGTGTATTACAATACAATAGAATTTCAGATAATGGAACTGTTGTCTCTTGCGGTGTTTCTGTAACTGGTTTATTACCGAGAATAAATAATAAACACAAGCCGATTAATAATAGTTGTTTCATTTTACCTTACCTCAAAATTTGATGCTGGATGATTTTTCTTTATCCGCGTCATTACTTCCGTAAAATCTTTGGTTGGTTTCAATCTACCTTTAGTAGATTCTAACCTCGCCAAGTCTCCTATTCCTGCAGAGCCAACAATACGGATAACATTGCCCGTTTCTTTACAGAACGGACAAGGTTTTGATAAAGGGATATCCATATCAGCAATTGTATGGAATTCTTCATAAAAATGATTACATTTTTCACACTCAAAATCGTATAATGGCATTATATTGATACTCCTAACGGTATTTCAAATTTGTTTAACTTACTTTTCCACTTCATAAATGACCTACCATGATCTGTCTTATTCAATTGCATCCATTGCCACTGATGTATCATCTCGTGGGCTAATGTATAAATGAAATATGATTTGTTTATGAAACGGCTATCTATGGAGAGTTCCCCGAAAACATATTCCCCATGAGTCCAACCAATATGTTCTGCATGGCAATCATGTTTTCTACTTATTGATATATCATAAAAAGGATGTATAATATTATTAAAGATTTCCTCATTCAAGATATTTGTCCATCTTGTTATCAAATGTTTTGATGGAACAAATATTCTATGTTTATCCTTATTTTCTCTAACGGTTCTAATAACAATATTATCTTTTTTGATATACATTGTTTTCCTTTAACTGGAAGGTCTACCGCTCCTACTACGTCTTACGACTGTTGCTTCTTGACCTGTTCCATGAGTTGTTTTAACTGCTGAAAATTCCCGCACAACATTATATAGACAAGTCATAGACATATCCAACATTTTACCTTCAAACATAAATCCATTCCACTTCAATTCAAATACATGATTACCTTCACCATCTAAAGTTGCCTTAATATATTTTTCTTTAAATGCTTCTATCACTACGGCTTCTTTAGTTACTTTTTTTCTTTTGTTTACTTGAATAATAACTTCTGTATTCATGTTCACTAAACTCATTTTTCTACCTTTCTATATAGATCAGGGAAAACCTCAAGCACTAGCTTTTCTGTTAGTCCCTTTACTTTGAGTTTCTTTTTTACCATCTGTTCAAAAATAAGTGATTCATCAGGGTGCATTGATTCTAACATCTGAATCAATAATTCTTTAATTCTTTTTTCTTTTAAATTAATAGACTTTGGATGTCCCTTAACAAACATTGAACACTTTGGCATTACTGTGAATAATGATATCTCACTCAAGCCAATCGGTGCATCATCTTTTTTATACTTCGGCATTTTCTTCGGAACATTCCATTCAATAGATGGATCAAAAGTTCCCTGCAATACAAACTTAAAAATATTATTTGTTTTGTATTGTTCTAATAGTTTTTTCTTCTCTGCTCTCGTTTTTGCTTTAGCTATACCCTTCAATAGCTCAGAAATGTAAACTGTCATTTTGTAAAATCTCCTATGTGTTCCATTAAGAATTTCAATTTCTTACTAATAAAATAATTCAATAACTGCCCCTGCTTAGGAGTTTTTTCTTTTGCATATTCATCTGTGATAGCATCTGATATTTCTTTAGGGATACAATCAAAGTCAATCAACTTTTTGTTGCGTTCCCACTTTTCAGACATACCATTTTCACAAAAGTCTTCAGGCTTCTTATCCATCCACGTTTCTACTTTTTTCTTGGATATAGGTCTTTGCCTCACACCTTCCACAATACAGTCATCAGGAGATAATATATTGGGTATTCCGTCACCCTTATCACCACGAATTATATGTTCCTTCAAGTATTTATAAGGGTCAGGAACAGTCAACATCTTCTTTTGTATAGGTGAAAACTGCTTAATATTCTTATATTTCTGTAATTGGGTGAAATCCTTGTCACTAGAGATAATAATACTCTTTTCTGGTAGATTTCTAGCCAATACAGCAATAACATCGTCACCTTCAGCATGGGGTACTCTAATCACCTTGTATGGGAAAAACTCATCTATTTCAAGGATAATAGTATTTATAGTCTGGAATAAGTCACTCCAATTCATACCCTCTGATTTTTGCTTTTCACGTTTAATCTTACGGTGAGCTTTGTAATACTGATATTCCTGTTTTCTCCAGCTGGAATGCATATCAGTACATATTACCAACTCACCATACTTATCTTTATGTTTTATTCGATAGTTTCTAATACTATTCAGAACCAAGTGCCTGATGAAATCCTCAGACGTTCTTTCTTCGTTAGGAATTCTATGGGCTACCATAATACTACCAACGATTATATTTGAGAAATCTAATAATATCATAGCAACTCCTTCACGGCTTCAATTACCTTCACTTCTTTAATAGAATCCATACGAAAACTTCTCCAACCATTGTTATCAATATCCCAAACAGATATGGTATCTGGATTTACTTTTTTCGTAGATTCTGTTATAGTAGGCTCAGGTAAAACAGATTCATGTAATGTACATAACATGGTTCGTTCTTCACCATTCACTTTTGTAAAAACTACTTTCATCAAATTACGTTTTAAACCTTCAACCAAGACTTCCCGCTTCTTCGTCATAATCTTTTGCCTCCATATATTCAATAAAACTCACTTCACGTTGATGTTTGAAAATATCCACATTAGAATATTTCTTTAACAAATCTATACCATACTCATTTTTATAACTCTCTTCATAATGAAACTCTTTAATACCAGATTGCAAAATCAACTTAGCACAATCAACACAAGGTGCATAAGTACAAAACATATATGCATCCTGTCCTGATTCAGTAGACTTAGCTAATTTAGTTATTGCATTTGCTTCTGCATGAAGTACTTCTGGTTTTGTTTTGTCATTCTCTTCACAAACATTAGAACCACCAGAAGGCATACCATTGTATCCGATAGAAATAATCCTATCATCCTTTACAATGATACACCCAACTTGTAGTCGAGTTGCTGTAGATAGTTTTCCATATACCCTAGCAACTTCTAAGTGTGCTTCTATATATTTACTTTTCATTATCCAAGATATTTTAAAGGATTAACAGATTTACTAGTTCTCAAACTCCTTATCTCAAAATGTAAGTGAGGCCCAGTAGAATTTCCAGTACTACCAACTTCAGCAATACCTTGTCCTCTTTTTATTTGTTCACCCTTCACTACAAAAACTCTTGAAGCATGACAATATACAGTTTCATAATTAGAATGTTTAATATGAACACCATAACCACAACCGTTAGACATCCAACCACTTTTAGTTACAACACCAGACGCAACTGCTCTGATTCGTGTACCTGATGGAGCTGCAATGTCAATACCATTATGATGCTGTTTATGACCAGTAAAAGGATTTTTTCTATATCCAAACTTTGAGGATATTTTACCTCTTTGTAAAGGCCATAACAACTTAGAATATTTTTTCTTTTTAATATATTTCTGTCTAACAGGAGGCACAAAAGATGTTTTGGTAATTGTATACCTACGCATCTCATTAAACATCTTATCAAACTCAGCTGATTGTTTTTGCATCCTCTTACATAAAGGTAAACTACACTCAATCGCATATACCTCTGGTACAAACAATATAATAGATAGAATTATCAATAAAATTTTCATAATATATACTCCTTACTTATCAGTGAAAAATGTATCTTCTTCAATATTTCCAACAGGACTTTCTGCAGCTTTGTTTTGTTCAAACTCTTCAATCTTTTCTTCTACAGCAGAAAACTCTTTGTTGAATGTTTTCTTAATATACTCTGTACCATCAACAACCATATCCTTTGAGGTAGCTAAATCCTTTACAAGTATATCTACATTTTCTGGTTTCTGTGTCATCAAAGAAAACAATAGGAAAAATTGAAATACAATAATAATATTCTTAATCATTAGAACGCTCCTAGTAAAATGGTTTGT
>Ga0102886_1000543_pt1 | contig 16319 bp, 15 predicted proteins | sample Colrivmet1550A02_FD_84499 | JGI IMG/M metagenome (GOLD analysis project Ga0102886, IMG submission 84499) | Estuarine microbial communities from the Columbia River estuary - metaG 1550A-02 | ecosystem: Environmental > Aquatic > Marine > Intertidal zone > Estuary | place: USA: Columbia River... | reverse complement strand
ATTTTTGATTTTAAATAGCTATTATTTAATGGCGTTGTTGTCATTTTTCATTTTTTCATTCGACTCACATCAAGCATTAAAAGATTTAGAAACAAAGGCATTATTTATAATTTTCCCAACTATTTTTTATTTTTCCCAGGATTTTATTAATAAGAAAACACTTGGAACAGCTCTGCTAAGCTTCGCTTCTTCCAATATAGTATTAGCAGCCTATGTTTGGGTTATAATTTTCAAAAAAGGTTTTATGGTTATGCTTAAATTAGATCACCACTATAATCCTGTATTTCGAAATGTTTTCAGCAATACAACACAGACCCATCTTCCATATTTGGGACTCTTATTTGGATTTTCCTGTGTTATTATGATACATTTCTTATTAAAAAATAAAACACACTATATTCTTAGGATCATAATTGGTTTTTCAATTTTCCTACTTCTTTTTTCTATGATGATCTTTTCTGCTAGAATGGCGATATTTGCTACTATAATTTCTTCATTAATGTTGTTTAAATCAATAAACCAAAAGCAAATAATGATAGGATTAGCTTCTGTTTTCATTATAGTTTTGATCTTATTTTTTTTACCACCTTCTAAAAGAAGAATTTCAGAATTATCTCAAACAGAATTTATTCTTCCAAACAAAACGCAATCATCTAAAAACGTTAATTTCAGATACGGAACTTATTACTGTTCAATGGAAGTTTTAAAGAGTAACTGGATATTTGGCTTGGGAATAGGAAACGTGCAAAAACAATTGAACCAGTGTTACCAAGGTTTTGATTATGAGAATTTTGATGACTTTGGCGTTCGAAAGTATAATTCTCATAATCAATATCTAAACGCATGGTTGACTTTTGGAATACTTGGCTTAGGAGTGTTTATTTATTTTTTATACTATTCTTTCAGTAAAGCTACAATTTTACATAAGAGTTTCCTTATACTTTCTCTTTTGGCTTTGCTGACAGAAAATTTGTTTGAACGTGAAATAGGCGTTATGTTATTCACTTTTTTTAATACCCTGTTCTTTGTTTCAACAAGAAAAATAAAATCAACTTAACAATTTAAAAAAAATGAAAAAAGCATTAATTCATGATTGGTATACAGTCTATGGTGGCGCAGAAAGATGTGTGGAGAGTTTTACCAATATTTGGGATGACTTTGATCATTTTTCTTTGATAGATGATTTATCGGAGCCCCATAGAGACCTCATACTTAAAGGAAAAAAAACGAACAATTCTTTTATTCAAAAACTGCCATTTTGGAAAAAAAAGTACAGAACATACCTACCCCTTTTCCCTTTTGCGATTGAACAGTTTGATTTAAGTGATTATGAATTAATACTATCATCGTCTTCATCAGTAGCAAAAGGGGTTCTAACAACGCCTAGCCAACTTCATATTGCTTATGTGTACTCTCCAGTTAGATATGCATGGGATCTGTATCATCAGTATCTTAAAGAATCAAAATTAGATTCAGGAATCAAAGGACTTTTAGCAAGATATTTTTTATTTAAACTTAGAGCATGGGATTTTTCAACCGCTAACAGACCCGATCATTATATTGCGATTTCTCAGTATGTCGCCAAACGAATAAAGAAGATATACAATAAAGAATCTATTGTTATTTACCCGCCTGTTGATACAGATTCATTTACCTTAACCACTGAGACAAGTGATTATTATATAACCTGTTCAAGAATGGTTCCATATAAAAAAATTGATTTAATTGTTGAAGCATTTTCAAAAACCAATAAAAAATTAATAGTCATAGGGAATGGTCCAGATTTTAAAAAAATAAAAAATCTAGCAAGTTCTAACGTTGAACTTAAAGGTTATGTTGAAAAAGATGAGATGCTAGGTATGATTAAACGCGCAAAAGCTTTTATATTTGCTGCCGAAGAAGATTTTGGGATTGCACCAATTGAAGCCCAAGCCTGCGGAGTTCCCGTTATTGCTTACGGAAAAGGCGGTGCTTTAGAAACAATTATAGGTGTTTCATCTAATCAAGAGTTTGATAAAAAAAATGTTACAGGCATTTTTTTTAATGAGCAAACGACATCTTCGTTATTAGATGCGGTTAATTATTTTGAAAAAAACGAAACCGTTTTTGATAAAAAAGTAATAAGATCAAACGCTGAACGGTTTAGTAAAGATCGGTTTGAAAAAGAATTTAAAAGAACAATAGAAAGATTATATATCAATTGGAAAAAAAAGAGCTAAAATGAAAAAAGCAATAATAACAGGAATCACAGGGCAAGATGCGGCCTATTTAGCAGAGCTTTTATTAGAAAAAGATTATCAAGTCTATGGAACCTATAGAAGAACAAGTTCAACAAATTTCTGGAGAATTGAAGAATTAGGTATAGATCAGCATGAAAATTTAACTTTATTAGAATATGATTTAATAGATCTCTCGAGTGCTTATAGAATTATTAATGAAGTGAGGCCTGATGAAATCTATAATTTAGCCGCTCAAAGTTTTGTAGGGGTGTCATTTACACAGCCAATTGCGACGGCCCACATCACGGGAGTTGGTGCATTGAATATTTTAGATGCAATTCGAACGATTGACCCGACCATTAAATTTTATCAAGCATCTACATCAGAAATGTTTGGCAAAGTTAAAGAAATACCACAATCTGAAGAAACCCCATTCCATCCAAGGAGCCCTTATGGAGTTGCTAAAGTATTTGCACATTGGTCAACACTTAACTATCAGGAATCGTATAACTTATTCGCCTCTAGCGGCATATTATTCAATCACGAATCACCACTTAGAGGAAAAGAATTTGTGACTCGCAAAATAACAGACGCCGTTGCAAAAATATCATTAGGGCTTTTAGATGTTATTGAATTAGGAAATCTCAATGCCAAAAGAGATTGGGGTTTTGCAAAAGACTACGTTGAAGGGATGTACCGAATCCTGCAAGCAGAAAAATCGGATGTATTTGTATTGGCAACAGGAAGAACAGAAACTGTTCGTGATTTTGTTGAAATGGCTTTTAAAGCGGTTAATATTCATTTGAGATGGGAAGGTAAAAACGAAGAAGAAGTTGGAATTAATTCAGAGTCGGGAGAAATATTAGTGAAAGTTAATCCAAAGTTTTATCGTCCTGCTGAAGTTGAATTGTTAATTGGAGACCCTACTAAGGCTAAAAACATTTTAAATTGGGAAGCTAAAACCACTTTGGAAGAGCTATGTGAAATGATGGTAAAAAGTGATATCGAAAGAAACAAAAATGGAGGCACCTTTTAAAGAAAAAGTATTTATTACTGGGATTAACGGATTCACGGGAAAATATTTAGAAAAACACCTTACAGGAAAAGGCTTTCAGGTGTACGGCTCTACTTTAGATGAAACGAATGTCTCAAATCATTTTAAGTGCGATATTTTAAGTGAAAACGCTCTGTTTGATGTATTAAATAAAGTTAAACCAAATTATGTAATCCATTTAGCAGCTATTTCTTTTGTCGCTTCAAAAAACCAAGAAAACATCTATACGGTTAATGTTTTTGGTACCATAAATTTATTGAATGCAATAGAGAAACTTGATTATAGTCTTAACAAAATATTGATAGCAAGTAGTGCCACAGTTTATGGAAATGTTGAAGGCGAGTTGAATGAAACAATGTGTCCTAGGCCTGTAAACCATTATGGCAACAGTAAGCTAGTCATGGAAAATATGATAAAACCATATTTCGACACATTAAATATTATTATTTCAAGACCATTTAATTATACAGGAGTCGGCCAGGAGCCTCATTTTTTAGTTCCTAAAATCGTATCTCACTATAAGCTTGGTAAAGAAAAAATAGAGTTAGGAAATATAGATGTATTGAGAGAATTTAACGATGTAAATTTTGTGGTAAAAACCTATACTGAACTTATGCTCTCTAACACGTGTTCAGAAATTGTAAATGTTTGTAGTGGAAATGCAATAAGTATTAATACGATCTTAAGCGCTATGAGTAATATCACTGGAAATACAATTAAAATAGAGATTAATCCAAAGTTTGTAAGACCAAATGAAATTAAAATTTTAAAAGGATGTACTAAAAAAATGACTAATATAATCGGAGATGTTACAGATAATTTTAAAATAGAAGATACACTTAAAAAAATGTATCAGAGCTAAGGTTTATATTTAGAGCAACTTTTTTACTACTTCGAAAATTTAAAAACACTAACAATCTCTCTAGGAGTAATATTTTCTTACCTTTGTAAATTCGTTAAATAATTTTATGCCTAAGACCGTACTTATTACAGGAGCCGCAGGGTTTTTAGGATCCCATCTTTGTGATCGTTTTATCGATGAAGGATTTAGAGTCATCGCTATGGATAATTTTATCACAGGGGATAAGGACAATATTCAGCATTTATTTGACCATCCAAATTTTCATTTTATAGAGCATGATGTTACGGTTCATATAGACATTAAAGAACCTTTAGACTATGTTTTGCATTTTGCATCCCCAGCAAGCCCTATAGACTATCTTAAAATCCCTATTCAAACCCTTAAAGTAGGTTCTTTAGGGACACATAATTTATTAGGACTAGCCAAAGCCAAAAAGGCACGTATTCTTATTGCATCGACCTCTGAGGTGTATGGAGACCCCTTAGTGCACCCACAGTCCGAGGATTATTTTGGAAATGTGAACTCTATTGGTCCTAGAGGTGTTTATGATGAAGCAAAGCGATTCCAAGAAGCCATAACAATGGCTTACCACCGATTTCATGGCTTAGAAACTCGTATTGCGCGCATATTTAACACCTACGGACCTCGAATGCGTCTTAACGATGGGCGCGTCATACCAGCGTTTATGGGACAAGCATTGAGAGGCGAAGACCTGTCAGTATTTGGCAAAGGCACTCAAACGCGTTCCTTTTGTTATGTAGATGATTTAGTTGAAGGGATTTATCGGTTGTTATTTAGTAACTACTCTACACCTGTCAACTTAGGAAATCCTGATGAAATCGCAATCATTGAATTTGCAAATGAAATTATAAAACTAACAAACTCTGATCAAAAGATCGTTTTTAAACCGCTTCCGGAAGACGACCCTTTAAAACGACAACCAGATATTACATTAGCTAAAAAAGTATTAAATTGGTCACCTCAAATACCTCGGAAAGAGGGGATGAAAATGACGTATAATTATTTTCAGAACTTATCAGATGAAAAGTTAACCAAGATTGATCACAAAGATTTTTCGAAACATATAAAACAGTAAGTGAGTTTATTTAAACACGGTCGGTATTCAAGATTTATAAAGCCCATTTCATACGTTACCGATCTGGTGCTTATAAATGCGCTTGGTCTTCTTTATTTTTTTAAAGAGATACATTCCCTTAGCTTTTTATTATTCATTTCTTTCGGATGGGTAATTACGACTTTTGTTTCAAGTTTCTACGAAGTTCAAAGGTTTTCTACTGTGATAAGAATTTTCAAACTTTTGTTTAGACAAATTCTCCTCTTCAGCTTAATGATGTTTGCATATTCAGGAATTAATTTTAGTTATAATTTTAGTCCGAACCTTATTATTAAATATATTTTAGCATCGTTTTTTTGTATTTCGATTTTTAAATATTTAATGTTTTTTTTACTAAAAAGGTATCGATCTGTTTTTAAAGGGAACATTCGGAAAACGATTATTTTAGGCAAAACCCCTCAATCTAAATCACTGGAAAAAGTCCTCTTAGACACCCCTACTTACGGCTTTCTTAATAAAAAAACTATATGTTTTAAAGACCGATCGAAACTAGATATAGAAGCTATTTTCGACTACATTACGAACGAAGAAATTGATGAAATTTTTTGTTCTATTTCAGAACTAAATGACGAAGATCTTTCAACGGTAGTAAATTATGCAGACAACAATCTTAAAGTCGTTAAGTTCATTCCTGATAGAAGTAAGGTATTGTCAAAAAAACTACAACATGATTATTACGGAATCATTCCAATTCTAACCCTTAGAACCATCCCTTTAGACGATCCTTTTAGCGCACTTTTAAAGCGGGTGTTTGACATCGTATTTTCTCTAGCAGTAATTATATTAATTTTATCTTGGCTTACCCCCCTAATAGCGCTTGTAATTAAAATGGAATCTGAAGGGTCTATTTTCTTTACGCAATTAAGAAATGGATATAATTTTAAATCTTTCAACTGTTTTAAATTCAGATCCATGGTGACCAATCCAAACGCAGACTTAGAACAAGCGACCCGTGGAGATACTCGGGTTACGGCATTTGGAAAATTACTACGTAAAACAAGTTTAGACGAGATGCCTCAATTCTTCAACGTGCTTCTAGGAGACATGTCAGTAGTGGGCCCCCGACCTCATATGTTGAGTCATACAGACATGTATGCTAAAAAAATAGATAAATTTATGGTACGTCATTTTGTGAAACCAGGAATCACTGGGCTGGCTCAGGTAAGTGGCTTTAGAGGAGAGGTGGAATCTGATAAAGATATCATAGGACGCGTACAACATGATATTTTTTATATCGAAAACTGGTCCTTTTTCTTAGACCTAAAAATAATTTTTCAAACACTTTTTAATTCTATAAAAGGTGAAGAAAAAGCATATTAAACCAAACCATTATCATGAATATTTTAATACTAGGCTCAGGAGGTAGAGAACACACATTTGCCACGAAAGTTTCTCAAAGTCCAATGTGCAATGCGTTATATGTTGCGCCAGGAAACTCTGGAACAGCAGCATTGGCTACCAATCTTGATGTTTCCGTTACAGACTTCGAGGGCATTAAAAAACAAGTTCTTGTACATTCCATTTCAATGGTAATAGTCGGCCCAGAAGACCCATTAGTAAATGGAATTCATGATTTCTTTTTAGCAGATACTGAACTACAATACGTTGCTGTGATTGGCCCTCAAAAAGCTGCCGCTCAACTAGAAGGAAGTAAGGAGTTTGCTAAAGAATTTTTATACCGTCATAATATCCCGACAGCAGCTTATCAAAGTTTTACAAAAAACAATCTTGAAACAGGTTATGCATTTTTAGAAACTCTAAAACCTCCATACGTTCTAAAGGCAGATGGTCTAGCCGCCGGAAAAGGGGTCTTAATATTGTCAGATATAAATGACGCCAAACAAGAACTTAAAAATATGTTGGTCGATTCAAAATTTGGAGTTGCAAGCTCTAAGGTTGTTATTGAGGAATTTTTAGACGGGATCGAACTAAGTTGTTTTGTACTAACAGACGGCAAACACTATAAACTATTACCCACTGCCAAAGATTATAAACGAATTGGAGAAGGAGATACAGGTCTAAATACAGGCGGAATGGGCGCCATTTCACCCGTCCCTTTTGCTGATGAGGTGTTGTTAAAGAAGATAGAAGACCGGATAGTAAAACCCACTGTTGATGGTCTTGCTAAAGATCAACTACCTTATAAAGGGTTTATTTTTATAGGCCTTATAGTTGTAGATAATGAACCTATTGTAATTGAGTATAACGTCCGAATGGGCGATCCAGAAACAGAAGCGGTATTACCTAGATTGCAAACAGACTTGGTTGAGATCTTTCAAGCCATTGATAAACAATGTTTGAATGAAATCGATATTGAAATCGACCCTCAAACCGCAGTAACTGTCATGTTAGTTTCAGGAGGTTATCCAGAAACCTACCAAAAAGGCAAGGAAATCAAGGGACTAGACAACGTTAAAGATTCTATTTTATTTCACGCGGGAGCAAATTATGATAATGGAAAAATTGTAACATCAGGAGGACGTGTCATGGCTGTCACATCTCTTGGAGCAGATTTTAAATCTGCATTAAACACTTCTTATAAATCAATAAAGCACATTAAATTTAAAGGAATGAACTACCGTAAAGACATTGGATTCGATTTATAAGTAAGAATGAGAAGAAATGCTTTTATCCTCTTCATCATTGTCACTAAAAGACTTTAATTGTAACATCCAATATACAAAGGCAATCAATCCAATACTCATGAACATCCAGGACATTATGTTGGCGCCAAACCAGTTTTCTAGCTCAAGCGCTCTTAAAGCATCAAACGGAGCTAACAATACAGTCTCGAAAAAATCTTGAATAGCATTAAAAAAATCTTTCATTATAATGTGGTTTAAAGTTTACAGTTAATAAAGTGTCTATTTTTATTCTTGATGGACAAAATGTAAAAGACATTTTTATAATAACCTTATATTTACGTGGCAAATATAGTCAACACTTTATATGATTACAAGCTTTTTTAAAACATCTAAACCAATTCATTATATAATTTTCATAATTATATTAACCGCTGTATTTACTTTCCAACGAATTATTTGGGGTAACGACGTCATAAACGTCACTAGTATTTTAAAAGAAACGGCTTACTTATTGGTCGTTTTAGTGTCTTTTGTCATATTAATTTTTATAGTTACCAAAAATAAATTAACCCATAATAACAGTTACGCAGCACTGTACTTTTGTTTATTTGTAAGCCTTATGCCCTCTAGTCTAGAGGTGAATTCAGTACTAGTTTCTAATCTTTTTATTTTACTCTCTCTGAGAAGAATAATAAGTTTAAAAACCAAAACAAACATCAAAAAAAAGCTATTTGATGCCTCTATGTGGATCTGTCTCGCAATGATTTTTGAGCCTTGGGCTATTTTGTTTTCTGGACTCTTATTTATGGGAATACTTTTTTACTCCGTAGCCCAAATAAAAAATATATTAATTCCTTTTTTCGGAGTTTTAACTGTGGGGATACTTCTTTCATGCTTTCAGTTATTAACGGAAGGTGTTTTCCCAAATTATGCCAAATACCTTCCCGTTTTTAGTGTTGACCTCATCACACAAGAGTCCATAGTTACTCAAGGTGCATCCTTTTTATTTTTAGCAATTATTTTAGTTGTAATTCTCATATTAGTCGTAAAGGGAGTTCTCAAAAACCGAAAAAACAACCCTAGCTTCTTAGTGCTTATTTCAACAGTTTTTATAGGGATTGCTGTTTCCTTTCTAAGTGCGCAAATACCCTCAGGAGGCCATTTGTTTGCAGTAGTTCCTTCTGCTATTCTAGTGGCAAATTTTTCCGAAACAACTAAGTACCGCTGGTTGTCAGAACTTGTAACAGGAGTATTGTTATTAGCGGTAGTCCTTGAGTTCGGATTTAATATTTCTTCACTCGTAAACTAAACTAAAGAATTACACTTATATTTGCCACATAAACAAGACATCATGTTTTCAGACAAAGCCAATTCCATTTTTCAAGACGTTATAGAAACCTACAAAGTTCTAAATTCAGTTGACCAACCTTTTCAAAATAAACACGATAAAGGGGAAGACCTTATCGGATACTTACTTTACAGAAAATGCTGGATTGACACGGTTCAGTGGGCTTATGAAGATATTATCAGAAATCCAAAGATTGATCCCGTAGCAGCCTTAAAATTAAAACGAAAGATAGATGCTTCTAACCAAGACCGAACTGATACGGTTGAGTTTATCGACAGTTATTTTTTGGACACTCTCAAAAATGTTCAGGCAAAACCGACTGCCAAAATCAACTCTGAAAGCCCTGCATGGGTAATCGATCGTTTGTCAATTCTTGCACTGAAAATTTATCATATGGAATTAGAAACAGTCCGAGAAGATGCTTCAGAAACACATAAGCAAAATTGCCAAACCAAACTGAATATTCTTTTAGAACAGCGTAAAGATTTATCTACTGCTATTGACGATTTATTAGAAGATATCGCAAATGGCGACAAATACATGAAGGTTTACAAGCAAATGAAGATGTATAATGATGACGAATTAAACCCGGTTTTAAGAGGTCTTAAATAATTTATTTTTATTGGCGTCGGACATCAAACACATACTAGTTATAAGATTCTCTTCAATGGGAGATGTTGCAATGACCGTTCCTGTGTTGTCTGCCTTCTCAAAGGCACACCCCAAGGTTAAGCTTACCGTACTCACCAAAAAACAGTTTGCCCCTCTGTTTAGAGACCTAAAAATGGTGACTGTACTTTCAGTAGATTTTAACAAAACTCATAAAGGAATATTCGGACTATACCGACTTTCAAAATTATTACGAAACACCCAAATAGAGGCTGTTGCTGACTTACACAACGTGTTACGAACTAAGGTTTTAAAACTCTTTATGTTAGGAATTAAGTTCATTCAAATAGACAAGGGTCGAGCTGAAAAAAAGGCATTAATTACAGGAAAAATAGTGACTTCTTTGCGCACAACTTCACAAAGGTATTTGGATGTTTTTAGAAGCCTTGGCTTTAATTTCGAAATTGAAAATCCTTTTTTTCCTTCCCCCAGACAATTAGGCATTTCGACCACAAAAGCACTTGGAGATTTCACCGATGCCATTATTGGCATTGCGCCTTTTGCTGCCTATTCTTCTAAAACCTATCCCATTTCAAAAATGGATAAAGTGATTTTTGAACTCCAAAAAGAGACAAAGGTTTTGTTATTCGGAGGGGGAGCTAACGAAACCAAACAATTAGAAACCATTGCTTCTAAATATTCAAACGTATTTTGTATTGCTGGGAAGTTTAGTTTGAGTGACGAATTAGATATTATTTCTAATTTAAAAGTTATGCTTTCGATGGACTCTAGTAACGGACACATGGCGGCTATGCTTGGAGTAAAAGTGGTAACACTTTGGGGCGTGACACATCCCTTTGCGGGGTTTGCACCGTTTCATCAATTAGAGACCAATAGTTTATTACCAAACTTAGAAACCTATCCAAAAATTCCAACTTCAATTTACGGGAACAACTATCCACAAGGGTATGAGTTCGCAATGCAAACCATTACAGTTGAAAGTGTTGTAAAAACAATTCAAGACAATCTTTAAATATCGTCAAAATCAACTTTGATTGTTGTTGAGGTTGGCTCAGCTTGACAGCTTAAAACCAAGCCTTCAGCAACTTCGTTATCCGTTAATACATTATTTTGTCGCATCGAAGCCGATCCTTCAGTCACCCTACAAATACAGCTACTACAAACACCTCCTTGACACGAGTAAGGCACATCGAGATCATTGTCAAGTGCCGCTTCTAAGATCGTTTGTTTTTGAGACATTTCTAAAGTCGATTCTTCTTCATCCACAAGAATCGTAATGTTTGACTTTCCATCACCAATACTATTGGTCGTGGATTTTACCGTGGAAGCTGTAAATAACTCAAATAGAATTTTAGAAGCTTCAACACCTTTTTCTTCAAGAACACTATTTACAGCATTGATCATTCCTTCAGGACCACACAAATAAAATATCTGAGAACTGTCAATACTTACTATGTTTTTAAGGATATAATTAACATTTCCACTATCAATTCGACCAAATAAGGCACCATCTTCATCGGTTTCACTGTACACAAATTGCACTCTAAAACGATTGTTATGGACTGTTTGGAGCTTTAAAATATCATCATAAAAAATAGTTTGTTTAGGACTTTTATTTCCGTAAACCAACACAAAGCTGCTGCCGGCCTTTGTTTCTAATACCGTACGAGCAATACTCATTATCGGCGTAATACCGCTTCCTGCTGCAAAGGCAACAATTGTGTTTGCTGCTTCAGTCTTTGGGTCATAAATAAAACGCCCGTTAGGAGTTCCCACTTCTAGAACGTCTCCAGATTTTAACTGTGTATTGGCATAGGATGAAAACACACCATTTTCAATTTCCTTTACGGTCACAGTTAACGACTCACTTTGAGGGTTTGAACTTAAAGAATAATCTCTTCGAACTTCTATACCATCAATCACTGTTTTTAAGGTAATGTATTGTCCAGCCGTAAAAACATACTCCGATTTTAAGTTTGTTGGAACCTCAAAAGTGATGCTCACCGATTTATCGGTTTGCCTTAAAATAGATTTAATTTTTAAAGAATGAAATTGAGCCATGAAAGTTTTTTAAACAAAAATAAGAAAGATTTAAGATAATCATCTGTTAAGACTTCCCCAAAATTAGAACGGATCCCGCGATTATTTTGAGTCAAAACAATATATTTTACTAGTTTTCTACAAAAAGATGATTATTTTTACATTCTTGCATACGATAATGCAGTGTTCTTTAGTTATCAATAAACAAAAACATCCTTGTTGAAAAACATTTTTAATTACATAGTACTTGGAGTGTTAATAGCCTTTACTGTTACAAGTTGTTCTAGGAAAAAAGACAAATTCCTAAACCGCTCTTGGCATTCTGTAAACACAAAGTACAATGTTCTTTACAATGGAAATGTTGCTCTAGAATCTGGTAAAATATCAGTCATAGCTGATTATAAAGACAATTATTGGGAAATTCTTCCTGTTGAGCGCTTGCAAATTACCGATGACATCGTTATAAGTACTAAATCAAAAAACCCAAACATCGAACTTGCGGAAGTTAAAGCTGTAAAAGCCATCCAAAAACACGGGATGAATATTAAGGGAAAAGAAAAAAATCCTCAAATTGATGAAGCATATATTTTATTAGGTAAAGCTCGTTATTTTGACAATCGTTTTATTCCTGCATTAGAAGCGTTCAACTATATTTTGTTCAAATACCCAGCAAGTAGTAACATTAATTTAGCAAAAATTTGGCGCGCTAAAACCAATCTTCGTCTCCAAAATGAAGACATAGCAATTAAAAACCTAAAAAAATTAATTGAGTTAGAGGAATTGTCTAAATACGATACCGTTGAAGCAACATCGACTTTAGCACAAGCTTATATTACAACAAAAGCTTTGGACAGTGCGATTACCCAGTTACAAGTGGCTTCTAAGCTTACCAGAAACAATGAACAACGTGGACGCTTACAATTTATTGAAGGTCAACTTTATTCGGCTCTTGGAGCAAAAGATAGCGCCAACCTTGCGTTTGACAAAGTCATTGACCTCAACAGAAAAACACCAAGAACCTACATGATTAGCGCCCATTTAGAAAAAATAAAAAACTTTGATTTTAAAAATGGCGATAAATTCGCACTTCAAGAACTGTTAGAAGACCTAGAAACCAATAGAGAGAATAGACCTTTTTTAGACAGAATCTACCACCAAATTGCGAAGTATCAGCTACAAAACAACTCGGACTCAACAGCCATTTCCTATCTTAATAAATCGTTACGAACCAATTCTGAAGACGATTATTTGACAGCTATAAATTACCAAACCTTAGGAGATCTAAATTTTGATTATTCAGAATACGTTTTATCAGGTGCTTATTATGACAGTACTTTATTAAATCTGAAAGAAAACAGTAAGCCATATCGAGCCATCAAACGCAAACGAGATAATCTAGAAGATGTTATTTATTACGAGTCCATTGCCGAAGACAAAGACAGTATTTTAAGTGTAGTAGCTATGACTGACGCTGAGAAAAAAGGGTACTTTCAGTCGTATATTGAAACCTTAAAATTAGAAGAAGAGGCCTCAAAAAAAGCAGTTAAATCATCTAAAAATTCTTTTGGACCTGCTCAGAGTTCAATTACCAAAAAAGGTAAATCGTTTTATTTTTATAACCCAACAACAGTGGCGTTTGGAAAAAATGAATTTATTAGAATATGGGGTGATCGTGCTTTAGAATCCAATTGGCGTTGGTCTAGTGAATCTGTAAAACCAGACTTAGAGGCAGTAGATGAAATAGCAAAAGCAGCAAAAAAAGAGCAACAAAAACGTTACTCTGTAGATTATTACCTAACACAACTCCCGACCGAAGAAAAAGTTTTAGACAGTATTGCCAAAGAACGCAATTTTGCATACTATCAATTGGGACTTATTTATAAAGATAAATTTAAAGAGTATGAGTTGTCTCAAAACAAACTCGAACAGCTTTTGAAACAGTCCCCAGAAGAGCGTCTTATTTTACCAACAAAATATACTTTATACAAGCTATATGCATTGTTAGACCAAAAGCGTTTGCAAGCTCTTACTAAAAGTGATATTATTGAGAACCATCCCGATTCTCGATATGCAGAGATTTTACTAAACCCAGAATCTGCCTTGTTAAATAATGAAAATAGCCCTGAAACTCTTTATAATAATTTGTTTGCGCAATTTGAGTTGGGCGAATACCAAAAGGTCATTGAGGGCTGTGACCTACAAATTACTCGACTGGACGGCGATCAAATTGTACCCAAGCTAGAGCTTTTAAAAGTAACCTCTAAAGCTAGACTATTTGGCTTTGAAGCTTATAAAGAAGGCCTGAACTTTGTAGCCTTAAATTATCCAAGCAGTATTGAAGGCAAAAAAGCAGCTCGTATGTACGAAACAGTTATTCCACAACTTGAAAGCGTGGAGTTTGTTCAAGATTCAACACAAACGAACTTTAAAACTATTTTTAAATTCGAGGCGTCAGAAACTGATGTAATAGAAACGTTTGAAGAAGCTTTAAACACTGCTATTGAAGATGTTGACTATTTTAAAATGAGTGTTTCTAAAGATCGTTACGATACAAACACTATATTTGTAGTGGTTCACGGATTAAAAAGTGTTCAAGGCGCATTTGGATTTGTTGAAATTTTAGAAAGTAAAAACAAACTTATAGTATCAAAACCATTTTTTGGTATTTCTTCTAAAAATTATCAAACAATTCAAATACATAAAAATTTAGAAGCCTACCTACAAACAATTAATTAAAATCGATCAGCTTATGTTTACAGAAAACAAGAAATCAAATTCGAATTCATTTTCCCAACAAAACACAATTGCTCAAGGGACGACTTTAAACGGGGACTTAATTAGCGAAGGAGACTTTAGAGTGGAAGGAATTGTCAACGGATCTGTGACGACCTCTGGTAAAGTTGTTATTGGAAAAACAGGCGCTGTAGAGGGTCTTTTGACATGTAACAATGCAGATGTAGAAGGTAAATTCAAAGGAACATTAACCGTTTCAGACACCCTTAACTTGCGTTCTTCTGCACATATAGAAGGAGATGTCCAGATAGGTAAATTATCTGTGGAGCCAGGTGCAATTTTTAACGCGAGTTGTCTTATGAAAAGTTCTGTAAAAGAATTGAAAAATGAAAACAAAGAAGCCTCATCCCAAAACAATCCCAAAAGTGGACAATCCGCTTAAACAACTCGGAATTCTATCGGCAATAGGCTTTCAAATGGGCCTTATTATTTACCTGTTTGTTCGTTTAGGGAAGTGGCTAGATCAAAACTATAATCCTGATCAAAAATTATTTCTAATCCTTTGTACACTTTTTGGAGTCGGTATTTCACTTTATCTTGTCCTAAAGCAACTCAATAGAATTAAACATTAATTACCTTTTCTAATTCCATGTTAAAGCACCCCATGGCTTCATTTTCTGGCCGTTTAATCTTAGTAGTCTCTTTGGCTTTCGTTCTGCACTTATGTTTGCTTCAAAATGCAGGACTTCCATTGTTTGAGAATAAAATTTTAGCATCCTACATCATAAATACGCTTTTGACAACTGGAATTGTATTTTTATTGTTTAAATTAAAAGAGAAATACACCAATCAGATAGGGTTTCTATTTCTTGCGAGTAGTTTTGTTAAGTTCTTCACTTTTTTTATTGTATTCCATGGCGCATATAAAGCAGATGGAAACATTGAAACTCTTGAGTTTTTAGCATTTTTCATACCCTATAGCATTTGTTTAATTCTAGAGACAACTTCCCTTAGTAAATGGCTGAATGAAATGTAGTTTTAAGGCCTAATTTTTCTATACATTTTTAAGATTAAAATAAAGACTAAAAATTGTTTTTTGTTTTTGATTTAATACATAACTTTGCATCGATTTTTAAGTGATCATTAAATAGTGTTATGCGAAGTAAATTAACAACCAGATTAATCACATTATTATTTTTTATACTCCCATTTTTATCTATAGCGGGTGGTGAGAAAGTTGCAGAAACAGATATTAAATCTGAAATCAAGGCGTACATTCAACACCACTTAGAAGACACCTATGACTTCGGTTTGTGGTCTTACACAACTGATGAAGGCGTACACGAATACATTGGATTTCCTTTGCCAGTCATCTTGTGGGACAATGGTCTACAAGTTTTTTTATCTTCAAAATTTCATCATGGGGAGTCCGTAGCACAAGTCGGAGACGCCCATTATATAATAGACCACGGAAAAATATACAAAACAGATTCGGAAGGAACCATTACTTACGATGAAACCCATCACGCTACAAACGTAAAGCCACTAGACCTTTCGATTACAAAAAACGTATTTACAATCATGATCGTCTCATTATTGTTATTCTTCGTTTTCTCTAGAATGGCCAAAACATACAAATCATCTTCAATTCCATCAGGAATTGGTAGAATTCTCGAACCCATCGTATTGTATGTAAGAGATGATATCGCAATT
>Ga0102886_1000541_pt1 | contig 16352 bp, 16 predicted proteins | sample Colrivmet1550A02_FD_84499 | JGI IMG/M metagenome (GOLD analysis project Ga0102886, IMG submission 84499) | Estuarine microbial communities from the Columbia River estuary - metaG 1550A-02 | ecosystem: Environmental > Aquatic > Marine > Intertidal zone > Estuary | place: USA: Columbia River... | reverse complement strand
GTTTTACTTTCATTTTCTGTTGGAATGTCACGATCTCACTGTAATGATTTATCCCAGCTAGAGGCAAGTATGCCACTTTATGACGCGCTATACCGTTGGGCACGCGATGGGCAAGACGAAAGCCACGATTGGGTCGAGGCAACAGCATGAAATCACTCAAGGAACTCACGCAAGTCTTTGGACATATTGGGCTTTTATCATTCGGCGGGCCAGCTGCTCAAATCGCGTTGATGCACAAAGCACTGGTCGAAACCCGTGATTGGTTGACCGAGGCGCAATTTCTGCGGGCCTTATCATTCTGCATGCTTTTACCTGGCCCCGAAGCGATGCAACTGGCCACCTACGCAGGCTGGAAACAGCGCGGGATTGTCGGCGGTCTTATCGGCGGCGGCCTTTTTGTCATTCCGGGCGCAATTGTCATCGGGGTACTTGCGTTGGTTTACGGCGCATTTGGCGAAGTCTCGTGGATACAGGCCCTGTTCTTGGGGATCAAAGCAACCGTCGTGGTGATCGTTCTTGAGGCCCTTATAAAAGTTTCAAAACGCGCCCTAAAGGGCCGTAAATATTACGTTATCGCGGCTTTGTCATTCACCGCACTTTTCTTCTTTGCCGTCCCGTTTCCGATTGTAATCGCAATCGCAGCCCTCATTGGAGCAATCGGCACACAGGTGACAACGCCGCCAACACAAACCCGATTACCGTGGGCACAAAGTGGTAAAATTATTGGGGTCGGCCTGATCCTTTGGGCCATTCCTATTCTGATCGCTTTCGCGCTCAGCCAAGACCTCCTCGTTGAAATCGGCCTCTTCTTTTCGAAACTCGCAGTTGTCACCTTTGGCGGTGCCTACGCCGTTCTAGCCTATATGACCCAAGCTGTTGTAAACACAAACGAATGGCTCACCACAGCACAGATGATGGATGCGCTTGGACTGGCGGAAACCACACCCGGCCCGCTGATCCTTGTCACGCAATTTGTGGCGATGCTGACAGGGTTTGCGCAAGGCGGCGTATGGACGGCCGTTTTGGCAGGTATGCTTGCGCTTTGGGTCACGTTTGTCCCCTGCTTTATATGGATTTTCGCAGGTGCACCGCTTATTGATTGGCTCGAAGGCCGCCCCAAGTTGAACGGTGCTTTGGCGGCAATCACGGGCGCTGTTGTCGGCGTTATCGCCAATCTCACGATCTGGTTCGCGCTTCACGTCTTTTTTGGCCGCGTTTTCCCTATCCAATTCGGACCGCTCAGCACAATCTTGCCAGACCTTGCTACACTTCAGGTTATCCCCCTCGGATTGGCCGCGCTTGCCGCGGTCTTGTTGTTGAAACGCCATTGGGGGCTATCGTGGGTCCTGATGATATGCAGCGGAGTAAGCCTTTTGATCGCAAGTTTATAACAGCCCCTTTTATCCCGCCTCGAATCTTCTATGCTGATTTCGAAGCGGTAAAGGAAAATGCTCTGTGTCCGATAAAATCGACTATGGAAACTTGATGCATCGGGCCATGCGTGGCCTGATCCAAGAAGTATTGACAGGCATTGCCAAGGACGGCCTGCCCAGTGAACACCATTTCTTCATCACGTTTGACACGATGCATCCTGATGTTGAAATCGCAGATTGGCTTTCGGACCGTTACCCTGGGGAAATGACAGTCGTGATCCAACATTGGTTCGACAATCTGAACGTCACGGATGAGGGGTTTACGATCACCCTAAACTTTGGCGATAATCCAGAAACGCTCTACGTTCCCTACGATTCAATTAAGACGTTTGTTGATCCGTCTGTCGAATTCGGTCTGCGCTTTGAGAGCCAACCAGAGGCTGAGGTGACCGAAATTCCAGAAGCCCCGATGGATGAGATGGTCGAGCCCGAGGTCGATGCGCCCGAAGGGCGTAAAGAGGCAGAAGTCGTCAGTCTCGATCAGTTCCGTAAATAGCATTGTCGTTATTGCTCTCTTAAGGCGGAAGCTATAAACGGCATACAATTGCATACAGCTAGGTGATCCCATGACAAATACACGCACTGAATCCGACAGTTTTGGCCCGCTAGAGGTTCAATCAGACCGTTATTGGGGCGCACAAACCCAGCGCAGCTTGATGAACTTCCCGATCGGTTGGGAAAAGCAGCCAGGCGCCATCGTGCGCGCCTTGGGCGTGATTAAGCAGGCCTGCGCCGTTGCCAACAAAGAGCGCGGCAAACTGGATCCAAAACTGGCCGATGCGATCATTGCGGCAGCAAGCGAAGTTGTGGCGGGCAAGCTCGACGATCACTTCCCGCTGGTGGTTTGGCAGACAGGCTCTGGCACACAATCCAACATGAACGCCAACGAGGTGATTTCTAACCGCGCGATTGAGATGCTGGGCGGTACCATTGGGTCCAAAGACCCAGTGCACCCGAATGATCACTGCAACATGGGCCAGTCGTCCAACGACACCTTCCCAACCGCGATGCACATCGCTGTGGCGACGACCGCCCACAACGTGCTGATCCCCGGTTTGGAAAAACTGCATGCTGCGCTTTTGGCCAAGCAGGAAGAATTCAACGACATCATCAAAATCGGCCGCACCCATACAATGGACGCGACACCGCTGACACTTGGCCAGGAATTCTCGGGCTACGTGCATCAGGTCGCGATGGGCATCCGCCGCGTGAAAGCCGCACTGCCCGCGATCTATGAGTTGGCCCAAGGTGGCACAGCGGTTGGCACGGGCTTGAGCACACCAATCGGTTGGGGCGAGACTGTCGCCAAGAACATGGCCGACATCACCGGCCTGCCTTTTGTCACTGCGCCAAATAAATTCGAGGCATTGGCCGCTCATGACGCTTTGGTTGAAATGTCAGGTGCGCTGAAAACTGTTGCTGTGAGCATTTACAAAATTGCGTGTGATATCCGCTTCTTGGGCTCTGGCCCGCGCTGCGGTTTGGGCGAATTGATCTTGCCTGAGAACGAGCCAGGCTCATCCATTATGCCGGGTAAAGTGAACCCGACGCAGGTTGAGGCGATCACACAAGTCTGCGCCCATGTCATGGGGAACGACGCCGCCGTCGGCTTTGCAGGGTCACAGGGTCACTTTGAGCTGAACGTGATGAAACCAATGATGGCTTATAACGTGTTGCAATCTATGCAGCTTTTGGGTGATAGCTCTGTCGCGTTCACTGACAACTGCGTTGCGGGCATTCGTGCGGACCGTACGCGGATTGAAAAGCTGATGCGCGAAAGCTTGATGCTTGTAACGGCATTGGCGCCGACGATTGGCTATGACAAGGCCACCACAGTCGCTAAAACCGCGCATAAAAACGGCACCACCCTCAAGGAAGAAGCGATCAACCTTGGCTATGTGGATGCGGAAACATTTGATCGGGTTGTGCGCCCAGAAGATATGATCGGCCCTAAATGAGCGTCGTAAATCTTAACAAGGCCCGCAAAGAGAAAACAAAGGCCGAGGAAAAGGCCCAAGCAGACGTCAATGCGGTAAGCTTTGGCCGCACGAAAGCGTCACGTATTCTTGATGCAGCAAATGCAGCACTGGCCGACAAGCGCCACAGCGCGCATAAATTCGAAGACGAATGACAGAACGGCCCGTCAAAAGATCTCTGACGCTGCGCGGTCACCGCACCAGCGTATCGTTAGAGGATCCCTTTTGGCGGGCTTTTCGCGATATTACAGAGGCAGATGGCATGACAATCAATGGCTGTGCGGCACAGATCGACGAGGCACGCGGTGACGTGGGCCTTGCATCGGCGATCAGGTTATTTGTGCTGAAGCGCTTACAGGATCAAGCGGCGTCAGACGGGTAAAGAATATCACGCATCGCTGTGAGATTGTCGTGATCGCGACGTTCCATCTTAGAATATCCACGCGGATCGTCCTTACGGTAATGCAGCGCGAGCAATTCAGAAATCTCGTTGCGACGCACAGGAGTGCGCTCGTAAGGGTCGTGACCACCGTCAATTTCAGGCTTACCAAAGAGTGACTGCCAAGCAGCTACAATTATTTTCGGTGTATTTACTAAGCTAGGAATGTACATGTTCTTACTCACAATGTTGAACCCTTATGAAACTTAGATAACATATTTCGGACACATTGCAGCTAAATACTGGCCAAAACCTTGGGATCAAGCAGCCAAATACAGCCTAAGCCATTGTAGTAAATGAAAAATAAAATAAGGCACAAATAAGGCGGCCTCGTTTGATTGTTTCGCTCATCAAAAATTATGGCGGTCCTAACGGTAGACCTTATCGCAAGTGGAAACGATTATTTGTCCCGTGGAACGAATCGTAACCACATGCCATCCTTCGCGCGAACAGTCAGATGTGCGACCGGTTCTGGTTGTTTTCCGTCGACGATATCAAAGCGAAACTCCTTCACGATCATCGCTAATAAGAGCACCCCTTCGATCATGGCAAAACCTGCCCCCGTACAAACACGCGGCCCAGACGAAAACGGCATATAGGCGTCACGGGCACTGGCCTTGCCCGCGTCTGTCCCCCAGCGGTCAGGATCAAATCCATCGGGGTTCTCCCAGAGCCGTTCATGGCGATGCAAGTGCCATGGGGAGAGCACAACTTGCGCACCCTTCGTCACATCGCGGTCGCGGAAGTTTTCGGGGCATGTGGTTTCGCGTACCATCATCGGCACAGGCGGATAAAGCCGTAGGGCCTCACGGAATACATCGCGGGTTTTGCGAAGTTTTGAGACGCTACTGAAATTTTGCGTTAGGGTTTCGGCCTCTTGTGCCACAGCATCTTGCCACTCGGGGTTTAGGGCAAGCAGGTAGAGCGTCCAAGCCAGAGCCGAGGCGCTGGTCTCGTGACCCGCCAGAAAGAAGATCGCGACCTGATCAACCATTTCCGCGACGGTGAAAGTCTCGCCTGTAAAGGGGTCCGCCGTTGTCATGATCTTAGTCGCAAGATCATCAGGCGCATCTCCCGCCTCAATGGCCTTGAGCCGCTTTTCAGTTAGTCCCGCAATCAACGACCTGATGGCCTTGGCCGTCTGTTTGGTCTCTGACTTGAAAAAGCGGGGCATCCACGTTGGGCCGGGAATAAAGGCCGCAAGGTTCAAAATCGGCTGCGTGCGCTGGTAGCTGCGGAATTTGTCGAAAACGCGGGTCGCGACCGCATCCTCGATAGGAATGGAAAACAGGGTGCGAAAGATCACATCAGCAGCCGCATGGCTGGTTTCTGGCTCGATATCATGCGGTTGCCCATCAGCAAGGCCATGCATCCGCACCACCGCCGCTTCGCCCGCTACCCACATCGCGGGAAAGGTTTCACGCAAGCGTCCACCCTCAAACGAAGGGTCAATGATGCGCCGCTGCCGCTTCCACGTCTCGCCATTGGTCAGAAAAACGCTTTCGCCAAGCAAGGGTCTGAGGCCCGCACCAATGCGGTCGGATTTCGGGAAATCGTCGGGCCGTTCTTTCAACACCAAATTGATCAGCGTCGGGTCGTTGATCATATAACTGCGAAAAAACGACGTGCGAAATTCGGCCATCCATGCGCGGTAAAGCTTGGCCGGTTGCGCAGAGAGGATGTCTTCCCGAAACAGCTTAAGATAGCGCCAGAGCGAGACCTTTTCGGGCCGCGGCGTGGGCTTTGGCGGCATCATGGCGCGGTGCTCGTGTATTTGGACGCGGGTACATCGATGCGGGACTTTGAGGGCGGGCGGTCGCGGTAGCGATCAGCCAACGTCTGCGGTCCAGCCGTAATTTGGAAGTAGTCATAGTCTTTGGGCCGATCAAAGGCACAGAGGTATTGGAGTGTAATTTGAAGAACTTCCAACGTAACGCCTTCCAAGTCTCGGGCGCCAAAGACTGCGTAAAGGCGGCGGAAATCACCAGCGGCCATTTTCTTTCGTTGGATTGCACACCTGACACCGCAACAGGATCACATAGCGCGAAGGCACAGGCATCTCCGGGCACGGTCACATCGACCCATGTGACGCCGTTCCGCCCGCTCAGATGTGCGAGATCGGCCCGTAGGCGGTAAGCGTCAGGAAGGAAGGACATCATCGGCACAACTTGCCCCAGAGAGAGGAAGCCGAGCGCAGGTCCACCGGTAGGCACCCTGCCCGCGCGAAACAGATCGGCAAGGATCGACACCGCGAGATGCGCGCCAGAGGAATGACCAACGATTAGCACTTCATCGACATCGTCTTGCAAGGCCGCAGCGATGATGTCGCCGAATGCGTCCATGCGGTTTTCCAACGCGGGCGGGTTCGCCCCGCGCCACCGCGCCGAAAACGCGTAGTCGTGCATGAGGTAGTAGGCAAAGAACGTGCCGTCCTTCTTTTTGAACCAGCGCAGGATCACAGCGAACAATGCGGCACCTGCTGCGAGCGAGATGAGGTGCCCGACAATGCCGATATATGGCATCAGCAGGGATTTGCCCCACGCATTGACCATCGCCCCGGCAATCACCGCGATCAGAAGTTGCAGCAGCAACATACCAACGGGGTAAAGCGCCGCAATCACAGGGCCCTTACGCATCCACATGAGCCGCCGCAACGTGCCTGTTGTGATGTAGGTCCAAGCAGTCCGCACAAGCTGCCAGTAGGTCGCAGGGATCGAGGTCGCCATGCTGTCGCGCACGATATCGGACCAGAGCAGAACCTCGACATCAGCCTCGACCTTTGCCCCGTCAATCACGGCATTCACATGCCAGCCGTATGGCCCTTTGCCCGTCTTTGGGGTCTGTCCAATCTCATAGTTTGAGATCGCGGCTTGGGCGGTGCTTTCGGTGCGGTAAAGCTCACGATAACGGCGCGGATGGATCGGGTCATACCCCGGAATGTAGAACACCCGACGTCGCTTCACTTGTGATGGGTTACGCGTCTGAGACATGGAGGCCTGCTTTATGCTTTGGCCTGACCTTAGCCCAATGTGGCCAACGATGGGAAGGTCTCGAGCAACCAATAGCTAAAGGCCGAGAACTGCCCTGTTAGCATCATCAAACCCACGGTCCACAGGAGCAGCCCCGAAATCCGCTCGATACGGTCCATGTGGCGTTTCATCCATGCCATGGGGCCTTTAAGGCGCGGGAAGAAGGCGGCGACCAGCAGGAACGGAATGCCAAGTCCAAGCGCGTAGGCCGCGAGCAGAACCGTGCCGCGCATCAGCGATGCTTCTGAGGCCGCAAGCCCAAGGATCGTGCCAAGGATCGGGCCAAGGCACGGTGTCCAGCCAAACGCAAACGCGAGACCAAGGACGTAAGCCCCAAGAGCTGATCCGCCATTATAGCCCGTTTGCACGCGAACTTCCCGGTCGAGGAAACCGATCCGGAATACACCCACAAAATGTGCGCCAAAGATCATGACGATCACGCCTGCAATCACGCTGAACCAGTCTTGGAATTGTAAAAACATCCGGCCCATAGCAGAAAACGCAAAGCCGAGGAGCAGGAACACAGTCGAGAGGCCCATCACAAAGAACCAAGCGGCCAACAATACGCGGCGGCGCGCAGTTTTGGCGTCTTCCATGTCGCTCACCGATACCCCGCCCATATAGGCAAGATAAGGTGGCACGATCGGCAAGACGCAGGGGCTTAGGAACGACAAAAGCCCCGCGAATGCAGCGATCACCATCGCGGGAAGCAAAGATGCGTCTAGTATTTGGGTGGCTTCAAGCATGGTCATGGTTCCTTTGCACCCCTGATAGGCCAAGCTGATCGCTTCGTCACGCCCCCCATCGGTCACAGATGTGTTTACGGGTTGAAATATCTAGGTTAGCACTGGCTTTATGAAACACGAATTAGACGCTATCGGGCTGTTGTGCCCGCTCCCAGTTCTCAAAGCGCGCAAGCGACTGTCGGCCTTGGCCGCAGGTGACGAATTGCATGTGATGGCCAATGATCCTGCCGCCGTTGTAGATATGCCGCATTTCTGCGCAGAGGCAGGCCACGAACTGGTTGAGATGTCAGATGCAGGTGCGCATCAGGTCTATGTGATCCGCAAGGGCTGAATATTACTCGTGATGCTCAGGGCGTTGCGGCGGCGATGCCGATGCACATAAATGTAACGGGAAAACAGCGCGACGAAATAGGTCTTCCACCCTGCATCGACGACAACCTGATCGGTCCAAACGGCACCCTGTGGGTGCGCCTTGACCGTGATCAGGTGATCCCATTGCCTAACTGTTTTTGAGTATTCACGGCTCTGCAAACACCGTTCGACGGAATCAAGGCTGTCCAAATGCACGTGATGGCCTTTGATCTTAAGCCAGCCCCAAAAGGTCACGTCTGTTACAAACGCCATCCCCCTCACAAATTGCGCATTGGGCATCCAACGATAAACATCAATATCCGACATCACCGCCAAAAGGTCTCCGGGATCACTGGCACTTGCAAAGAGGTCGTCAGGGGATCGCGCATACTGTGCGGTGACAGTGACAACTCGTAGCAATTGCAGGCTCCTTACGACAAAAAAGCCGCATCCGAAGATGCGGCTTTTTGATTTTACGAGCGGCCCAGTGACCACCAACCCTTGCGCTTTGGCGCATCAGGTTTTTTCGGTGCGGGTTCTGGCGCAGGTGCAGGTGCTGGCTCAGGCGTTGCCTCTTGGACAGGCTCTGGTGTAACTTCAACAACTGGCTCCACCATAACAGGCGCTTCAACCACTGGGGCCTCTGCAACTGGTGCCGGAGCTTCAGTCTCTGCAACAACAGCCACCTCAGCTTCAGCGACAACCGCCTTTGGCTTTGCACGGCTCTTGCGCTTTGGCTTCGGCTTTTCTTCCGCAGCAGCGGCGTCTTGAGCTGGGGCTTCTTCGGCTTCTGCCTCAACCTTTGGCTCAGCCTTCTTACGGCTGCGCGTACGCTTCTTCGGCTTTTCTTCCTCAGCAACAGGTTCAGCAGTCACTTCAGCTTCTACAGGTGCGGCCTCGGCAACAACTTCAACAGTCTCTTCAACCTTCTTGCGGCTGCGCGTACGGGTGCGCTTTGGCTTTTCAGCTGGGGCATCTTCGCCCTCTACCGCAGGTGCTTCAGCAGTCTCTTCAGCGGCTTCAGCAGCCTCGATAGGATTGCCGTTCTCGTTCATTTGGGTTTCGCCGTTACCAGCACCACCCCGACGCCGCCGACGGCGCCGACGCTTCTTCTTGGGACGCTCTTCACCATCTGCGGTCTCGGCAGTTACGGCTTGCGGTGCTTCCGCTACGACGTCTGCCTCTTCCTCATCTGGGGTTTCCTCGACGATATCATCGTCATCGTCCTCAAACATGATCGCACTTGCTACAATCGGTGCTGCCTCTGGCACGATGCGTGTCGCGGTCTTGAACTTCTCAATCGCAAAATCTGGCGATACCAGCGTCGGGTCACATTCGATCCGCACAGACATGCCATAACGCGCTTCGATATCACCGATATGCTCGCGCTTGCCGTTCATCAGGAAGTTGGCGATGGCGATAGGAGCCCGCACTAGAACCTCTTTTGACCGACCGCGCACGCCCTCTTCTTCCAAGGCACGCAGGATCGCCAAGGCGACGTTATCGTCAGAGCGGAGCAAACCAGTGCCGTGGCAATGGCTACACATCTGCGTTGTCGCCTCAAGCATACCTGGGCGCAGGCGCTGACGGGACATTTCCATCAGACCAAAGCCAGAGATACGACCGACCTGAATACGGGCGCGGTCTGTTTTCAGCTTGTCTTTCATCCGCTTTTCAACGGCGATGTTGTTGCGGCGTTCGTCCATGTCGATAAAATCGATCACGATCAAACCAGCCAAGTCACGCAGGCGCAATTGGCGAGCCACCTCATCGGCGGCCTCAAGGTTGGTTTTAGTCGCGGTTTGCTCGATCGAGCCTTCTTTGGTCGCGCGGCCAGAGTTCACGTCGATCGCAACAAGCGCCTCTGTGATCCCGATCACGATGTAACCACCAGATGGCAATTGAACCGTTGGGTTAAACATACCTGCGAGGTAGCCCTCGACTTGATACCGCGCATAAAGCGGCAGTTGCTCGGTGTAGAACTTAACGTTCTTTGCGTGTGACGGCATGATCATTTTCATGAAGTCTTTGGCGTTACGGTAACCCGCCTCGCCTGCAACAATCACTTCGTCGATGTCCTTGTTATAAAGATCGCGGATCGACCGTTTGATCAGATCGCCCTCTTCATAGATTATCGCAGGAGCAATCGATTTCAGCGTCAACTCGCGAATTTGCTCCCACATGCGCTGAAGATACTCATAGTCGCGCTTGATCTCTGACTTCGTGCGCTGAGACCCTGCTGTGCGGATGATCAGACCAGCACCCTCGGGCACCGTCATCTCGCCTGCGATTTCCTTAAGCTTCTTACGGTCGGCAATATTCGTGATCTTACGGCTGATACCACCACCGCGTGCCGTGTTCGGCATCAAGACGCAGTAACGACCAGCGAGCGACAGATATGTTGTCAAAGCAGCGCCTTTGTTGCTGCGCTCTTCTTTGACGATCTGGATCAAGAGGATTTGGCGAACCTTGACGACTTCTTGAATTTTGTAACGCTTTGGGCGTGGTTTACGAACCGGGCGCACTTCGTCAGTGTCGTCCTCTTCAGCAACACTTTCAATTTCGTCGTCTTTATCAGCGGCCGTTGCGCCCTCGGCATCGTCATCACCGTCATCTTCGTCATCATCTTCGTTGGATGGCGTCTCGACAGGTGTTTCGGCCACAAGCGTCATCGGCGAAGATCCCTCTTCGTCGTCGTCACCCAAATCGATGGTTTCCATGCCGCTGACTTCAGCTTCAGCTGAGATCACCGCATCATCGCCCTGCACATCCGCTGCTTTTGCACGACTACGGGTCCGACGACGCTTTTTAGGCTTCTCTTCTTCGTCTTCCTCAGCATTCAGGCTTTCGGCATAGGCTTTCTCTTCGGCCATCAACGCTTCGCGGTCAGCAACCGGAATCTGATAGTAATCAGGGTGGATTTCCGAGAACGCAAGGAAACCATGGCGGTTTCCACCATAGTCCACAAAAGCGGCCTGAAGTGACGGCTCGACCCGTGTCACTTTCGCGAGGTAAATATTCCCAGCAAGCTGACGCTTAAACTGGCTTTCAAAATCAAATTCTTCGACTTTGTTTCCGTCGACCACAACAACGCGGGTTTCTTCCGCGTGTGTGGCATCGATTAACATTTTCTTTGGCATTGTATCCGTTCACTCGCGCAAGCGCCGACATCCCCGGAGGGGCGGCACAGCGATTGGCGATTTCTAAATTTGCGATATGAGCACGGGCAAACGTCAGGTCCCTCAGGGCCTCTGCGTCATTGCCTATAATGTGCGCGCTTTGCATCGCGTTGCTACTCCGACCTCATTACTGAAGCCCGTTCAAGACCCGGCGCATCGTGTAAACAACGCGACCAAGGGCGTTCCTCTGGCTGTTTTAAGGCCAAATCAGCTACTTTTTCAGGGGGATGAAACCCGAAGTCCTGCAAAGGTAGAGAATTCTACCGGACGACACCACGCACCAACGCATGGACACCCGTACGACATACATAAGGGTGTTCCACGGCATTAGACAAGTGAGTCTGTGCAAACGCGTGAAATTTTACAGGTAATCTGACCGCTGCAGCGAATATTTCGCCATTTTCTCATTCAATGTGCGGCGCGGCAGGCACAACTCGTCCATCACGGCCACGATGCTACCCTTGTGGCGACGCATGGTGTTGTCGATCAACATCCGTTCAAACGCCTCAACAAATTCCTTCAGCGGTTTGCCTTCGGTCGTCATTGCAGGCTTAATCTCATCGGTATCTGCCATCAGCAAGGACGCGATTGAGCCTGAACCACGACGGTTTTGCAGCACCGCACGTTCGGCAACGTTGATCAGTTGGCGCACGTTTCCAAGCCAAGGCGCTTGCAGCAATTGCGCTGCTTCTTGCGCAGAAACTTCAGGGGCATCACAGCCGTATTCCTCGGCGAATTGCTCGGACAACCGCGTGAACAGCGTCAGGATATCTTCGCCGCGCGTCCGCAGCGGCGGCACGTTGATCCGCAAAGCTGCAAGGCGATAAAACAGGTCGGGACGCAACACGCTTTCGCAGGTCTTATCTTGTTCCTGCAAGTTACAAATTGCCAGGATCCGCGTTTCCGCTGGAGCGCCTTGTTCATTGATCGCGGTCAATAGTCGCGCTTGCAGTGCATGGCTCAGCGCCTCGATGTCCTCAAGAACAAGCGTTCCACCGCGGGCCTCTTCAATCGCAGGAATGGGCTCATCGTCTTGAGCAGGGCCAAAAATTCGGCGGGTCAGCGTATCTTCGTCAAAGGCAGAACAGCTCACCAGCACGAATTTCTTTGACGCACGCGCACCAACGGCATGCAAGGCATGCGCAACAAGGGTTTTGCCAGTCCCCGTTTCGCCCTCGATCAGCGCATGACCATCAGCCTGCCCCAGATCAAGGATGTCTTCCTTCAGACGCTCCATCGGTGCCGAATTGCCAATCAATTTCTTAATCAAAGCCGTGCCATCGGATAACTCACGGCGCAGCGCACGGTTATCCAGCGTCAAACGACGGGCCTGCGTCGCCTTTTTCGCAAGTTCCGTCATACGGTCTGGGTTGAACGGCTTTTCCAAAAAGTCAAAAGCGCCCAAACGCATCGCTTCAACGGCCATCGGCACATCGCCATGCCCCGTGATCATGATGACAGGCAGCGAGCTATCAATCCCTTTGAGTTTCCGCAGAAACTGCATCCCGTCCATATTCGGCATGCGCACATCAGTCACAACAATGCCAGGGTAATCGCTTGAAAGCCCCTTCAACGCGTCTTCAGCGCTCGCAAAAGCTTCGGTATCAAAACCAGATAGGGCAAGCCATTGACTGATGGATTGACGCATGTCTTTTTCGTCATCGACGATCGCGATCTTCATAGCTTTGCTCATAATTTAGTCCTCACTCTGCGGATCTACTTCGGCAATTAAGATAGGGAGCTGAACTTCAAATACAGCCCCTCCCCCCATCGCATTGCGCGCAGTTAATCTTCCGCCCAAGTCGTTTACGATCCCAGAAGAGATAGCAAGCCCAAGGCCCACCCCATCACCCGGTTGTTTGGTGGTATAAAACGGCTCGAATAGCTCATCGAGGTTTTCGATACCCTGACCATTGTCGCGCACCGTTAAGTTCACCGAGTCGCCAGACGTCAGCATGATTTCGATCTCTGGCTTCAGAATACCCTTGGTCGCATCCAAGGCATTGCGCAGCAAGTTGATGATAACCTGCTCTAACCGCATACGATCCCCGAAAATCATAACGGGATCATCAGGTAAAATGCTCTCAATCGTAATGTCCCGAGACTTCAACTGCGGCTCCATCATCGACAGCGCAGAGGACACCGCAGCCCTAGTATCTACAGGGGAAAACGTGTCGGCGCCTTTACGTGCATAAGACTTTAGCTGCTTGGTAATCGCGCCCATGCGCTCGATCAGATCGTCGATCCGTTGGAACGATGTCAGCGCCTCTTCGGGGCGTTTGCGATGCAGCAAAAGCCGCGCCCCCGCCAGATAAGTTTTCATGGCGGCCAGCGGCTGGTTCAATTCATGGCTCACAGCCGCAGACATTTCGCCCAAAGCCGCCAGTTTTGATGATTGCGCAAGCGTTTGCTCTGCAACTTCAAGGGTCTTTTCGACCTTTTGACGCTCGGCAACTTCCCGCTGCAAGCGAATGTTCAGCGCCCGAAGTTCGGCGGACTCTCGCTGAAACAGTACGATCCGAGACGCCGCTTTGCGCGACCAAAGCCAAAACATCAGCGCCAAAAGGATTGCGAATCCCATGACTTCGAGGGCCAGCACGCCATTGACGCGCTCACGCACTGACGAATAGGTTGTATAGCTGACCATTTTCCAACCTTGGAATGGCACGCGGGCCTCGCGACGCAAAACGGCCTCGCCTTTGAGATATGCATCCACGGGCAATGCGGCCCAATCTTGGGTGGCTTGAAGTGCACGATCAATGGCCGACGGTGCCGACTGGATCTTGAGCGCCTCAGCCTCGTTTAAGCCACGCCATTTTGGTTCGGTCGAGATGATGATCGTCCCAGAGCTATCGGACACAAAAACAGCATCCGACACCCCTGCCCAACCACGTTCCAACTTTTGCAGGTCCACCTCAACAGCAAGCACACCGACTGTAGCGCCAGAAACCTCAACGCGCCGCGAATAAATAAACGAAAACCCGCCCGATTGCATTTGGGCCGTAGAGAAAATCGTGGCATTACTCCGCTGGGCGTTCACGAAATAAGGTGCGCTGCCATGCTGCTCGCCAATACGGTTCCGATCCGTTGCAGCCACCGTGCGACCCTGCGCGTCGAAAAGCATCAGTGATGCCGCGCCAATTTCATCAACAAACGACAAAAGCCGTGCCGTTGTGAGCGAGTAGTTCTTGTTATCAAGTGCAGAAATTAATTGAGGATCGCGCGCCAGTAATTGCGGCACGATCGAATTGCGTTGCAATTCGCTCATCAAGTTCGCGACATAAAGCGTCAAACGGACTTCTGACCGATTGCGTGTTGTCTCTGTATAGCGCTGTGTCAGATACTGGTTACTCAGGTAAATAACGACAAACGCAAACGCGCAAACAAGCAGCACGGAAATCCTAAGAATCCATCGGCTTTGTTCACGGCGTTTAGAGCGGGCAGCAGGCTTATTCATGGGACCAGTGTATTCGCTGCCCTTCCCCCTCACAAGCGGTGGAGATCAAGCGTTGGTCAACTGACCCAGCAATCCGCCGAAAAGCGCCTGTCCGTCGGTGCCGCCATGGCCTGCGTCAACCGCACGCTCGGGGTGCGGCATCATGCCAAGAACACGGCGATTCTCGGAAAGAACACCCGCGATATCACCGAGAGAACCGTTTGGATTGGACGCGTAAGTGAACGCAATCCGGTCCTCGCCCTGCAAGGTCGCCAAAGTCTCGGCATCAGCAGTATAGCTGCCGTCATGGTGGGCCACTGGAAAGCTCACCACATCGCCCGCGTGATAGCCTTCGGTAAAGGCACTGTCAGAGGTCGCAACCGTCAGGCCAACATCCTTGCAGATGAACTTTAGGCCCGCATTGCGCATCAATGCCCCAGGAAGCAGTCCTGTTTCTGTCAAAACCTGAAACCCGTTGCAGACGCCCAAAGCATATCCACCGCGATTCACGTGGGCAACAACCGCCTGACAAATGGGAGACTGTGCTGCAATCGCGCCGCAGCGCAGGTAATCGCCAAACGAGAAACCACCCGGCACAGCTATGAGGTCAAGCCCATCAGGCAAGGCTGCATCTTTGTGCCAAACCATCTGCACGTCAGCACCCGCAGCCTTCAGCGCCACAGCCATATCACGGTCGCAGTTGGACCCAGGGAAAACAACAACAGCGGCGCGCATTTACAGCACCTCGATCTTATAGCTTTCGATCACAACGTTCGCGAGAAGTTTGTCACACATCTGCGCGATCGTCGCCTCGGTCGTGCCATCAGCCAGATCAAGCTCGATCACTTTGCCCTGACGAACCGCCTCAACACCGCTAAAGCCCAAAGAGCCAAGCGCGTGCTGAATAGCCGCTCCTTGTGGATCCAAAACACCGTTTTTCAACATTACATGAACGCGGGCTTTCATCGTCTTGATATCCTTTAGTTAATCAGAGTGGGCTTAGTCGGTGTGTGGGTGACATTTGTGGGCAGAACCCCCAAACGACGGGCCACTTCGGTATAGGCATCCGCAAGATCGCCAAGGTCGCGGCGGAACACGTCTTTATCAAGCTTGCGGCCTGTCTCAATATCCCAAAGGCGGCAGCTATCTGGGCTGATTTCATCGGCAAGCAAAAGCCGCGCGAAATCGCCATCATAAATCCGGCCAACTTCGATCTTAAAGTCGATCAGCTTGATACCAACGCCATACATAACGCCTGACATCCAGTCATTCACGCGCAGCGCAAGGCTCACGATATCGTCCATGTCCTGCTGAGAAGCCCAGCCGAATGCGATGATGTATTCTTCGGGAACCAGCGGGTCACCAAGCTTGTCGTCCTTGTAAGAGAACTCGACAATAGGACGTGGCAGCGGTGTGCCCTCTTCCATGCCCAACCGTTTCGCCATCGATCCTGCGGCAAAGTTACGCACAATCACTTCAAGCGGAATAATTTCAACCTGACGGATCAATTGCTCGCGCATGTTGATGCGCTTGATGAAATGCGTGGGAATCCCAATAGACTGCAAGCCGGTCATGAAATACTCGGACAGGCGGTTATTCAACACGCCCTTGCCCTCGATCACGGCCTTCTTCTCAGCATTAAATGCAGTCGCATCGTCCTTAAAATACTGGACCAAAGTGCCCGGCTCGGGGCCTTCGTACAGGATTTTCGCTTTGCCTTCGTATACCAACTTGCGGCGTGCCATGATCACCTCGCTACTGCG
>Ga0102886_1000532_pt1 | contig 16678 bp, 8 predicted proteins | sample Colrivmet1550A02_FD_84499 | JGI IMG/M metagenome (GOLD analysis project Ga0102886, IMG submission 84499) | Estuarine microbial communities from the Columbia River estuary - metaG 1550A-02 | ecosystem: Environmental > Aquatic > Marine > Intertidal zone > Estuary | place: USA: Columbia River... | reverse complement strand
GACTAGAGGTCGCGAGCCGGGTACACTAAATCACTATGTCAGTATCGACACCCATGTTTTGAGCATGGTGTTGAGCCGTGCCACGGGTAAATCAATTACCGGTTATATGCAGGAAAAACTCTACCAGCCTCTGGGCATGGAATATGACGGCTATTGGCTTGTTGATGGCGCTGGCAAAGAGATGGCTTTGGGCGGGCTAAATCTCACCATGCGGGATTTTGCCAAGTTGGGATCACTCTATTTAAACCACGGTGAGCTGGATGGAAAGCAGATTGTTCCCGCTAACTGGATCGCTGCATCGACTGTCGCAGATGCCCCGCATCTGCAGCCTGCTGAAGGTGATTTTGGCTATGGCTACCAATGGTGGCTGCCGCTCTCAGACGACGGTGAATATATGGCGATGGGTGTCTATGGCCAGTATATCTATATTAATCCATCGAAGAGTATGGTGGTCGTTAAGCTCTCAGCCAACCCTCGCTACAACGACATCAGCTATGTTCCCAGCAGTGACTTTAGCCACCTCGCATTTTTTCGCAGCATAGACTCTAGGGGGGCAGATTAATTCTTTAAAGTCGGTATAATCGCAGCCTGAAAACACACACTAATTCAGCCAGTTTCGAGCGAGCCCACTTGAAAACAGAATTTCTCGGTAAGACCCTCTCAGGCCCTTTTACAGTGCCATCCGGAATTGTCACCACAGCGGTGCCCATTATTCAGTACATGTTTGATCATATGCCGCAAATCGGCGTGATCACGACCAAAAGTGTCGGCCCTGTGCCTCGCGCTGGTAACCGCGAACCGGTTTACAGCCAGTATTCTCCTGGCAATTTTGTCAACGCTGTAGGCCTGACTAACCCCGGTGCTTCTGTAGCTGCAGAAGCCATGGCAAAACTGCGTATACCAGAGGATCGCTTTTTACTGGTATCCATATTTGGTGGCAGCCTTGAAGAGTTTGTCGAGGTGGCCAAGATTATGGCACCGGTGGCCGATGGCCTAGAGCTCAACCTCTCCTGCCCTCACGCCAAAGGTTATGGCATGGCCATGGGTCAGGACCCTGAGATGGTTCGTGCTATTACAGCAGCGGTAAAAGCCGTGGTGGATATCCCAGTGATCCCCAAGCTCACACCTAACACACCGAACATTGGCGAGATTGCTCAAGCGGCCGCCGCAGGTGGCGCCGATGGTATCTGCGCGATTAACACTGTTGGGCCAGGCTTTACCGCATCTCATGGCCACCCTGTTCTGAGTAATGGGGCTGGAGGCATGTCAGGCAAAGGTGTACTGCCTATCGCCTTAAAATGCGTGCGCGAAATACGTGAAGTGACAGATTTACCGATTATCGGGTGTGGTGGTGCCAGTAGCGCTGCCGACACGAGAGAATTTATCAATGCCGGCGCTGCAATTGTCGGTATTGGCTCTGCTCTAACCGGTATGACCACAGATGAGATTGGCAGCTACTTCAATCAGCTTGAGTCAGATCTTAGTTTCGATTCGGATAAGGCTGAAGCCCATATTCGCTACGATATAGATATGGATTATTCGCCAGTGGTACTGGTGGAAAACAAGCGCGTCTGCAACGATATCTGTGTTCTGACCTTTGACCGCAAAGTGAATATTCAAGCCGGTGAGTTTGTTTTCCTCTGGGTGCCAGGCGTTGGTGAAAAGCCCTTCTCTGCTCTAGCCGATGACCCTTTCCAGCTCGCAGTGATCGATGTGGGTATCTTTACCCATGCACTAATGGATCTCGAGGTAGGCACTGAAGTCTATGTCCGCGGTCCTCACGGCATTCCAGTATCTCCTGCAGAGGATGCCAAGATTATGGCCGTCGCTGGCGGAACCGGTCTGGCTGCGGTTTATCAGCTGGCCAGAGACTTTGGCAATGCTGAAGTGTTCACCGGTGCTCGCACTGCCGAGCGTCTCTATTATCTCGAAGAGTGTAAAGAGATTGCTCAGGTTCATGTGGCCACTGATGATGGCAGTGAAGGCTTTAAAGGTGTGGTTACCGAGCTGTTGCGCAGCCGTCTTGAAGAGATGGATCAGCAGGAGCTGGATAAGCTGGTTTTCTATAACTGTGGCCCTTCGCCTATGGTGCATGCCGCGGCGAAAGTACAGCGTGAATTCTGTCGCGATGATCAGATCTTTAGTGCGATCGACTATCTGACCAAATGTGGCGTCGGTATCTGTGGAGCCTGTGCCTCACCTGATGGTCGACGTATTTGTGTCGATGGACCGTTTATGCAGGGTACACCAGAGCGGCCAGTCGAGTTATAGGGTATTGCTTGGTAATTTTTTTATCCCTGCACTCGCCTAATGGGTCATCCCGACAGAGCGGAGCGATGAGGGATCACGAGATCTCTCACATGCGTTCGAGATGACAGGCTAGAGAATAGAGATGACAAACTGGCATCTTGGCCGCTGGATAGTCTGTCATCCTGACCGAGATATAGTCTGCCATCCTAAACGAAATATAGTCTGTCATCCTAAGCGAAATATAGCCTGTCATCCTAAGCGAAATATAGTCTGTCATCCTAAGCGAAATATAGCCTGTCATCCTAAGCGAAATATAAAATATAGTCTGTCATCCTGAGCGAAGCCGAAGGATCTCTTAACGCTCAACCGCTACCCCAACATCCTGAGCCAAATGCCTAGGATGCCAGGGTTGGTCTTAGCCGCTAAGCAGTCTAATACAATGTTTCACCCTTCGCAGCCATTGCACGCAACGTCTCAGTGGGCCTATACAGCTCACTAATATGCGCATATCTATCACCACGATCGCAGACTTCCTGCAGACCAATCTCATCCATCCAGCGGCAAATACCACCGCGGAATGCCGGGAAGCCAACACCGTACATCAGCGCCATATCCGCTTCTGCTGGTGAGGCCACAACACCTTCTTCAAGACAGTGAACCATCTCCATCGCCATAGCGATCATCAGGCGATCAACAATCTCGTCTGCATCCACCAATTTGGCTTCACCGTAGAGATCAGCAAACATTTTTATCACCGTCTCATCGACCGCCTTGCTTGGCTTACCTTTTTCGTTAAGCTCATAGCTGTAGTAGCCTCGGGCATTTTTTTGACCCAGGCGCTCGGCCTGATAAATTGACTCAGTGGGCCACAGATCAGCCGTTTTCACAAAGCGCTGGGGCAAACCATCGATCATCACTGGATAGCAGTGATTTATTGTATCTATACCGATCACATCCATCAGATAAGCTGGGCCCATTGGCAGACCCCAACCCTCCATGACCTTGTCTACCTGTTGGAAATCAGCCCCTTCAGAAATCATAATTTCCAGACCAAAGAGCATCGCAAAGAGCACGCGATTGACCAAGAAACCCGGACAGTCATTAACCACAATCGGCTTTTTACCCAAGCCCAGAGCATAGGCACATACTGCAGCTATGGTTTCGTCGGAGGTGTTTTCACCGCGAATAATTTCAACCAAGGGCATCGCGTGAACGGGGTTAAAGAAGTGCATACCACAGAAGTTTTGCGGACGTTCTAATGACTCGGCAAGGCGATTGATTGAAATGGTTGAGGTGTTTGATGTGATCACTGCGCTGTTATCGAGAAGAGCCTCAACCGCTGGCAGCACCATCTTTTTAACCGACTCCAGCTCAACCACAGCTTCAACCAACATATTGCAGGGCGCCACATCGCTGTCTTCAAGGCTCGGCTTTATTAGGCTAAGAATCTGACCCGCCTTCTCTTCGGTTAATTTGCCGCGCTTAACGCCCTTGGCCAGCAGTTTATTGGCCTCTTGAATACCCAGGTCTAAGGCTGGCTGGTTAATATCTTTCATTACTACTGAGTAACCGCGAATAGCATTTTGGTAAGCAATACCGCCACCCATAATGCCAGCGCCAATCACACCGGCAGTTTTTATCTCAGGCAACTTACTCGCCAGGGCTCGGCCGCGGTTTTTCGCCTGTTTCACAATATACTGATCGTTTAGGAACAGACCCACCATGGCTCTTGCCTGAGGCGTTTGCGAGACCTCATAAAACGCTTCATTCTCTAGTTTAATCGCTGCATCGCGATGCAGCGTGGCAGCGCTGGATATCAGCTCAACGACTTTTAGTGGTGCTGGGTAATGCGCCCCCACCTTGCCCATAATGGCACTACGGAAACCGCTGCTAGTGGCCTCCAGCTCCGCATCGGACATCGGCAGTGGAGAGGTTTTTTGAGTGCGTCGGGTTTGATAGTCGTGCTCACCGGAAGCCAGTTCTTCAAGCAGTTTAAGAGAGGCTTCACGCAATTGTTCGGGTTCAGCAATCAGGTCGACGGCACCAGCCTCCAAGGCGGCTTTGGGCCGCTGTTGCTCACCAGATGCAACCCAGTGCACGGCTGTAGAATAGCCAATCAGGCGCGGCAAGCGCACAGTGCCGCCCCAGCCAGGAAGAATGCCGAGACCGGTTTCAGGTAAACCAACAGCGGCCTTAGAGGAGATCACGCGTGAGTCACAGGCAAGACAGATTTCAAAGCCACCACCTAGCGCAAAGCCATTAACAGCCGCCACTGATGGATAGGGAAGATCTTCAATTTCAGAAAACAAGCCATTGGCTATCTGTGCGCCAGCGATAAAGTCTTCCTTGCTCGCGGTAAACATACCTTTGAACTCAGTGATATCAGCGCCGACCACAAATACCGGTTTAGCACTGCTCAGCAAAAGGCCCCTGATGCCCGACTGCGCCTTTAGTGTATCCACAGCTTCTCGGAGATCTGCCAGAGTCGCCTGGTTAAATTTATTCACCGACTCGCCCTGATTGTCGAACTGAATTTCGGCAAAACCATTGTCGATAAGAGTGAGACTGACTGTCTGTCCTTTATACATAGCGATCACTTTTCCTTAGTTCATTATTAGAGTTGCTGTTTATTCTAGCTTTGTTAACCGGCTAGTCTATGATTTACTGCGACCATACGTATCCAACAATATCGCTTGAGAGAAACCGAATGACATTGCGCGACAATATGCACCGGGAGCAGCAATCCAAGGCCTTGCTTGAGCAAGCTAAAGCGTTTGCCTATGAATACGCCGACGGTGCCGCGGAGCGCAATGTATTCCCCTCAAAACAAGCTCTAGCGGATCTCCAGCAGTTTGTGGAAGACCTGCCCGCCGTATCAGGGGATGCCGCCGCTATCTTGCAGCAACTGCATCAATATGGCTCCCCTGCCACCACTGCTCAAACTGGCGGGCGTTACTTTGGTTTTGTGAATGGCGGTATTTTGCCTGTCACTCTGGCGACCAAGTGGTTAAGTGATTTTTGGGATCAAAATACTGCGCTCTATGTGATGTCACCCATTGCCTCAAAGCTTGAAGAGATATGTGAGTGCTGGTTAAAGCAATTATTCGGTTTACCTGACAGCACAGTGGCTGGATTTGTTAGCGGTACCTCCTCGGCGATTGTGTGTGGGTTGGCGGCGGCCCGCTATAGACTATTGCGAAACCAAGACTGGGACTTCAATCAGCAGGGCCATAATGGCGCGCCTCCGCTGCGTATAATTTCTGGCCGGCAAACCCATAGCGCTGTCATCAAGGCGGTCGCCCTACTCGGCTTTGGCACAGACAATATTGAATGGGTTGAGGCTGATGATCAGGGTCGTATTCTCCCCGAGAAGCTTCCCGAACTTGATGCAACCTGCATTATTTTATTACAGGCGGGGAACGTCAATTCAGGGTCCTTCGATCCCTATGAAGCAATTTGTGATAGCGCCAATCGTGCTGGTGCCTGGGTCCATATAGATGGTGCCTTTGGGCTCTGGGCCGGCGGCACAAAGCGGCTCAAACATCTGACTAAGGGAATGGAAAAAGCCCATTCATGGTCTGTGGACGGTCATAAAACCCTCAACACGCCCTATGACAGTGGCATTTTGTTGTGCCGCGATAGAGATGCGCTGGTTATGGCGCTGCAGGCCTCTGGCTCTTATATCACTTACACCGAGAATCGCGACGGTATGCTCTATACCCCAGAGATGTCGCGCCGAGCCAGAGCAGTAGAGCTCTGGGCGGCACTTAAATACTTAGGCGCCGATGGGGTTGATGAGCTGGTTTATGGCATGCACGAGCGAGCGCTGCAGTTTGCCCATGAGCTCAGGGCCGCAGGCTTCGAAATACGCAATGATGTGGTATTCAATCAGGTTATTGTCGCCCCGGCTGACAATGATCTTGAGACCGACAAGATACTCGAGGCCATTCAGGATTCCGGTGAGTGCTGGGTCGGCGGTTCAGTTTGGCAGGGTAAAAAAGTCATTCGTATCAGCGTCTGCTCCTGGGTCACCAGTGCTGCAGATATCAGTCGCTCAGTGCAGGCATTTGTTGCTGCTCGAACGGCTATTTCTGAAAAATAATCACATCTGCACCAATAAACTCCGGCACACTGCCCCATCGCTGACCTAGAAAGTTAAAGGTCGCTACTGAAAAGAAACTGATATGCGTGGGGTCAGACTTATAGTGCCAGTTGGCGAACTTCTCAGGACCGGCAACCAGTTTGGTCATAATGGCCAATTGTCCCCCCGTCCTTAACATTCCCCACAGGCGGTCTAATTCAAATAGCGGGTTGGCCAAATGCTCAACCACTTCTGTGGCGGTAATAAAATCGTATTGGCACTCAAGCAGTGCCGGATTATTGGCGTAATAGATATCATAGAGCGCGACGGAGTGGCCTCGTTCCTCAAGTATTAGAGACAGGCATGGGCCTGGCCCAGATCCAAAATCCAAGCCCTCACTCTGATGCTTAAGCTTTGCCAATAATGGCTCGGCAATTCGATTGAGGAAATTGCGATAACCCAGATCCTGAGGATCGTTCTCATGGAGATCATACTCAGCCTTCTCCTGCTCGTCGGAGAGGTGAAATTTCTCAGGTACAAATACCAGATGACAGCCTAGGCAATGCAAATAGAAGCGCCGTTGATCCCGATGATACTCGACCACCTCAGTGCCCGCGCAAAGAGCGCATTGCGGATATTGTTCAGCAGTGGAATTACCGTTGTAAGTCATAGTGTTCAAGTCACAATAAGTGTGTAAATACAAGTCTACCCAGAGCCGAGCGCTCAAGGCATAATCCCGCCCTCACAGAATATATAACGCCGTTGTCAGCCAGTTAGTGGCTGACAGACATTGAATCTAGTCATTTTTAAAAGGCCCTTATGCAATCTATTGCCAGTCGTATCGCCAGTGAACTCCAGGTCGGTGAAAATCAGGTCACCGCCGCCATACAACTGCTGGACGAGGGCGCGACCGTACCTTTTATATCGCGCTATCGCAAGGAAGTCACCGGTGGGCTCGATGATACACAGATGCGCAGCCTAGAGGAGCGACTCAACTATATTCGAGAGCTTGAGGATCGGCGCAAATCAATTCTCGCGAGTATCGAGGAACAGGGCAAACTCACGCCAGAATTAAAGCAGGCAATCAATCTAGCTGAGACTAAGACCCGCCTTGAAGATCTGTATCTGCCGTTTAAAGTTAAACGGCGCACCAAAGGCCAAATTGCCATAGAAGCTGGCCTTGAGCCTCTGGCGGACAGCCTCTACAGCGACCCGTCTCAAAACCCTGAACAAACCGCTGCAGCATTTGTCAATCCAGAACTGGGTATTGCCGATACCAAAGCGGCTCTAGATGGCGCTAAATTTATTCTTATGGAGCGCTTTAGCGAAGATGCAGAGCTGCTTGGCAGGCTGCGTCAGTTTATGTCCGATGAGGCCAATATCACTGCTGCATTAGTCAGTGGTAAGGATAAAGAACCAGGTAAGGAACAGGCCGCCGCAAAGTTTAAAGATTACTTCGAGCACAGTGAGCCACTAAACAGCACCCCTTCTCACCGGGCCCTAGCGATGTTTCGCGCTCGCCGGGAAGGGTTTATCAGCATTCGAGTGGACCTTATAACTGAAGAGGGTTTAGGCCATCCCTGCGAGAGTATGATCGCCCGTCAGGTCAAGATTGAGAACCTCGGTCGCCCTGCCGATGAATGGCTCGCTGAAGTAGTGCGCTGGACTTGGCGCATTAAACTGCACACCCATTTGGAAACCGATTTGCTGGGAAGTCTCCGTGAACGTGCTGACTTGGATGCGATTAATGTCTTTTCTATTAACCTAAAGGACTTGATCCTGGCTGCCCCTGCAGGTCAGAAAGCCACCATAGGCTTGGATCCAGGTCTGCGCACTGGGGTTAAAGTCGCAGTGGTGGACAGCACCGGAAAATTGCTGGATCACACTGCAATTTTCCCCACAGCGCCACAGCGAAAAACCCATGAAGCCGAAGCCATACTCACGCATTTCTGTGAGAAATATCAGGTTCAGTTAATCGCGATTGGCAATGGCACCGGTAGCCGAGAGACCGAAAGCTTTGTTCTGGATATGCTAAAAAATAACAAAGCGTTAAAAGCTCAAGCGGTCATGGTCAATGAAGCCGGCGCATCGATTTATTCGGCGTCTGAATTTGCCGCCAAAGAATTTCCCGATCTGGATGTCACCATTAGAGGTGCCGTTTCTATTGCTCGCCGCCTGCAGGACCCGCTGGCCGAACTGGTTAAAATTGACCCCAAATCCATAGGTGTAGGCCAGTACCAACACGATGTCAGTCAGGTAAAACTGGCCCGAAGTCTCGATACCGTTATTGAAGACTGCGTAAATGCCGTGGGTGTAGAGGTGAACACCGCCTCCTCTGCCTTGCTGCGTCGTGTCTCTGGCCTGAGTCAAACCATAGCTGATAATATTGTCGATTACCGGGATCAGCAGGGAGCGTTTAAAAGTCGTGAACAGCTTAAGTTAGTGAGCCGGTTTGGCGAGCGCACCTTTCAGCAAGCCGCAGGTTTTTTGCGAATTGCCAATGCTGACAATCCGCTGGACGCTTCAGCGGTACACCCGGAAACCTACTCAGTGGTTGAGCGCATTGCCGAGGCCAATAAAACGACACAGCAAGCGCTGGTAGGCAATAGCCAACTGCTGCGTAAATTGGACCCAGCAAACTATGTGGATACGCAGTTTGGTCTGCCCACTATCACCGACATACTTAGCGAGCTGGATAAGCCCGGCCGCGATCCGCGTCCCGAGTTTAAAACTGCAACCTTTAAAGAAGGTATAGAAACGATCAAGGATCTAGCGCCAGCCATGTTGCTCGAGGGCGTTGTCACCAATGTCACCAACTTTGGTGCCTTTGTGGATGTCGGTGTGCATCAAGACGGTTTGGTGCATATTTCAGCCATCGCTAATCGATTTGTAAAAGACCCCCATGAAGTGGTCAAAACTGGCGATATAGTTAAGGTCAAAGTGATGGAAGTGGATGTTGCCAGAAAGCGTATAGCCTTAAGTATGCGCATGGATGATGAAGTGACTCCGGCGCATTCTGATACAAAGCCTGGTACAACTTCTGGTAAAACGTCCGGTAAAACGCCTGGCAATAAGTCTGATAAAAAGCCAGATGGAAGGTCACGAGGCGGTCCTAAACCGCACCATAAAAACGCCAAGTCCCAACATCGGTCCCAAGCGCCAAAGCCTCAGGCCAAAGGTAGCATGGCGGCACTGTTTGAAAAGGCCCTTAAGAAGCCATAGCGAAACCGGTAAAAGCCATCAGCAGTGATGAAAATCACGGTGAATTTAGCGCCTCCAGGCCAGAATAAAACTACGCCTTGGGGATTGCTAAAAAGTTAGTAATTATTTGCCGGATAATTGTATTTCGCATTGACGGTAACCGGTCCGATCAGTATTATGCGCCCTCTCGTAAGAGACCGCATGGTAAGACATTCGGGAATTAGCGCAGCCTGGTAGCGCGCCTGCTTTGGGAGCAGGATGTCGGGGGTTCGAATCCCTCATTCCCGACCACTTTCCGGCTTTGTAAAATGCGCCCGTAGCTCAGCTGGATAGAGCAACGGCCTTCTAAGCCGTGGGTCGCAGGTTCGAATCCTGCCGGGCGCACCATCTTTATCAGATGGGCCCACATGTAGGACTGGTCAAGCAGTAGACCTCAATGGTGGACGTAGCTCAGTTGGTAGAGCCCCGGATTGTGATTCCGGTGGTCGCGGGTTCAATCCCCGTCGTCCACCCCATTTTGATACGCTCTTGCCACACCTTCTTTTTGCACCACTTCTATAAAATTTTCTTATGCTCGATAAAAAAGGTTGCTTTAGTCACTTCCCATGCCTATTTTGATGCCTTTCTCTCACTAAACTATTTTATCTATATAAACAGGTCTAAACATGTCTGCACTGATTCTTGATGGTAAATCTCTCGCCGCTAAAACCGAAGCCGAATTATCTCAACGGGTCGCTGCCCTTAAAGCGGCCAATAATGGTCAGGCCCCTATTCTGGCAACCATTCTAGTAGGTGGTGATCCCGCATCAGCGACCTATGTAAAGATGAAGCAGAATGCCTGTAAACGTGTGGGAATGGAATCTATAGCGGTTGAAATGGCCGATGACACCAGCACCGAACAGTTGCTGGCAAAAATTGAAGAGCTGAATAACAATCCTGACTGTCACGGTATTCTGTTGCAGCATCCAACACCCAAGCAGATAGATGAGCGCGCCTGTTTTGATGCCATTGCTCTGGCCAAAGATGTGGATGGCGTAACCTGTCTCGGGTTTGGTCGCATGGCGATGAACGAGGAAGCCTATGGATCAGCTACACCTCAGGGCATTATGCGCATCCTCGAGGGCTACGCTATTGATATGTCGGGCAAGCACGCGGTAGTTGTAGGTCGCAGCCCGATTCTTGGCAAGCCGATGGCACTGATGCTCTTAAATGCCAATGCCACAGTGACTATCTGTCATTCAAAAACGCAGAACCTTCCAGAACTGATTAAGCAGGCTGATATTCTGGTGGGTGCAGTTGGTCGACCTGAGTTTATTAAAGCCGAGTGGATTAAAGATGGCGCCGTAGTAGTGGATGCCGGCTACCATCCTGGTGGCGTCGGCGATATTGAATTGGCGCCATTGGTTGATCGGGTTGCTGCCTATACGCCGGTTCCCGGTGGTGTTGGGCCAATGACGATTAACACACTGATTCTACAGTCAGTTGCCGCTGCTGAAAAAAGCCTTGGTTAGAATCAACTGTGTATAACAAAAAGCCGCTAGCTCTTTGAGAACTAGCGGCTTTTTATTGGACGGTAAGCGTCTTTTAACGAGTGCGTAGCGTCTTTTAATTAAAAGCCAGGCGGCTTTTGCTAAAGAACCTAGCGGCTTTCTCGCAAAGCAATCAATTGCTCATGAAGCTCCGCAACAAGCGTTTTAAAGTCTTTATTGTCGGCCAGATTAACAGTCTCTTTGGGGTCATTTAGGTGATCAAAGAGCATTCGCGCCGTCACTTGGCCCTGCCGATCAAACCACTCTGTCATGGCATAACGATCGGTTTTGATCACATCTGCTGCATGCCAGCGAGGAAACACAGCAGCTTTGCCAGGAGCGCTGCTATCGAGCAGCTGGCTACCGAAGCTCTCCCCCTGCAACTGAGGAAGTTTAGGCTTGCCCAATAACTCTAGTACAGTCGGAAATATATCGACAAATTCAACCAAACCCTCGGCGATACCGACTCCTGGGTTCAAGCTCGGAGTAAGTTCATTGCTTTTGGATAGAGGGCTTTTGGATAGGGTGCTTTTAGATAGAGAGTTTTTTAGCAGCCGCCCCATCGGTGATGTATCAGTCAGGGCTGACGGCAACTTAACGATTAGCGGTGTTCTTGTGGCCACATCAAAGGGCGAATGTTTAACCCACAAACCATGCTCACCAAGACTAAAGCCATGGTCACCGGCGAGAATAACAATAGTATTCTCATCGAGATTAAGCTGTTTTAATTTAGTCAGCAGTTTGCCCACCTGAGCGTCCGAGTAACTGACGCTGGCAAGATAGCCATGAACCAGTTTTTTTGCCATCGCATCAGGCACCGGATGGGGAGACTTTGGAATACCCTCAAACTTGCGTAACTCGCCCCAGCTGTGGATGGCTTCCCGAGGCGCCCCCACTGGCATAAGTGGATTGCTGGCAAGGTCTATATCCTCTTCGTTATATAGATCCCAGTAACGTAAAGGCACAGTAAAAGGCAGATGAGGCTTTAAAAAACCCACCGCCATAAAGAAAGGCTGATCACGCTGACTGGCGGACTCCAGGGATGCCATGGCCTGATCGGCAATCATGCCATCAAAGTAATGATTATCCGGCACATCCGCGGCTTCATAGGCGGGGCCAGTCCGATCCTTCAGAAAGCTGGCAATGTTTTCCGCGCTTTGATAATTACGGTGCCCTATGCGCTTAATCTTGGCCTTCGGGTTCCAGGGTGGCGTACTCCAACCTGCTTTAGAATCCTCAGAAAAGTGCAATATCTTACCGATACTTTCGCTGTAGTAGCCCTGTTTTTTGAGATAACCAAATAGCGTTTCCGCTCCTTTGGCATCTTCATCAATACGTGCTTGATAACCAACAAAGCGTTTTTCCGTCGGTCTGATACCCGACATCATGCTGGCCCTAGACGCACCGCAGACCGGCACATTGACATAGGCATTGGCAAACACCACAGACTCACGGGCTAGGCTATCTATATTCGGTGATTTAACCGCTGTGCTGCCGTAAGCGCCCAGTTCTGGGCGCAGATCATCAATCATAATAAACAGCACATTGGCCGGCTTGACGTCACTGGCAACAGCATTAAATGCCAGTGACATACCGCACATAAGGATTGGCAAAATATTTTTCATAGAGCGGCCTTTTCCTTTCTATTTTAACGGTTAGTTAGTGTGCTGCAGGTTTGCCCTTAGATAGCCCTGCCCTAACCTTATCCGGCTTCATAAAGTTACGTAGGTCTTGTTCACTGCCATCCCGTAACCATTGCTCTGGGAACTCAGCCGCTTTTGATCGCTCACCTTCACGAAACACTGCACCATGACTAAATTTCTCAGTGTAGGGAACACTCAAGCCATCGCGAGAATCCCCTAGGCGAGCAAATAACTTGCTGCGCAGATCGGCGACCACAGCCAAGGAGTCTGGATCGTGAATCAGATTGTGCATCTCTTTAGGATCTGTGCGCATATCATAGAGCTCTTCGGTATCCCAAAGGCCGTGATAGGTAATAAATTTATAGTCATCTGTGCGCAGTGCAAAGGTCGTTGGCGTGCTCGGATAATTAAATTCCCAGTAGTATTCATAGAGCAGATCATCGCGCCATTGGCTAGCTGAGTCACCCTGCGCCAGAGAATAGAGACTCTCTCCTTCAAATTGCTCGGGAGATTCAACTCCAGCAATATCTAGTATGGTCGGCGCAATATCAATATTGGCGGCTATCTCTTTGACCACATGATTGCTCTTTAAGCCATTACCCCAGGCTAAAAGTGGCACCCGCATGGACTCCTCATACGCATTACGCTTATCAATCAGACCGTGCTCACCAAACATAAAACCATTGTCACCCATCAGCATAACGATAGTGTCGTCGGCATGGCCATTGTCTTCGAGCCACTGAAACAGGCGACCGAGACTTTCGTCCACAGCAGAGAGCGCTCGATGGTAGCGCATTTTGTAAGCCTGAACATCCAGTGAGCTGTGATAAGGAAAATCAACGCCGTGCCAGCTATTACGCTGATTCTTAACCCACATGGGCTTACCCTCGTAATTTTCAGGGGTATCAGCTTGACTATCAGGTACCGGGATGGTTCTGTCGGCATACTGCTCTTTGTGACGTTGCGCTGGTGCAAAATTTGCGTGTACCGCCTTGTGCGAAAGGTACATAAAGAACGGTTTTTCGCTGTCGCGACTGTCCAGCCAATCCACTGCGTAATCGGTTAACTCATCAGTGATATAACCTTTTTGTTTAACAACATCGCCATTGATATTGAGCATGCTCTGCTCACCATTGGGTTTGATTGGATAGTAATGACCCTGACCGGCAAAGCTCACCCAGTGATCAAAGCCTGGCTGTGGATCATCGAGCCTGCGTCCGGCTGGCGCCAATTCACCCATGTGCCACTTACCGACAAAGGCGGTGTTGTAGCCGGCCTTTTGCAAGTACTCAGGAAAGAAAATCGTGCCCTCGCGAGGTGGCTTATTATTGTCGACCACGCCGTGGTTGTGCATATATTGGCCGGTGAGGATCGAAGCGCGACTCGGGGAGCAGAGTGCCGTGGTGACAAAGGCATTCTCAAAGTGGACACCTTCGGCGGCCATACGATCCATGTTCGGCGTATCTATAACCGGGTTCATAAAACCCAGTTCATCGTAGCGCTGATCATCGGTGAGAACATAGATCACGTTCTTTGGTTTGCTGACTGGTTGAGCACTTTTTTGGCCTGCGCTGTCACCGCCCACCTGCGTATCGTTACAAGCAACCAATGCCGAAATCAATATGACTGCAGTCGCTTTACCTAAGAGTGTATTTGCCCAATTGCGTTTAAAACCATTCATGTATAAATCCTTAATGACTCGTATTCAATTCTGTTTTTGTTTTTAGCATTAGTCTTTAACGCGCAGCTGAATGCTTTTTAGATCCGCTCCACGAGAAGAAGAACCTACCATCAAGGTGAAGGCTCCGGGCTCGACTACCCACTCCATAGCACGGTTGTAGTAGGCCAACATCTCAGGCTCCAGGGTAAAACTAACGCGCTTTGATTCGCCGGCTTGCAGATAGATCTTTTCAAACCCCTTTAGCTCTTTAACCGGGCGGGTTATTTCACTGTAATTGTCACGCACATAGAGCTGCACCGTTTCATAACCAGCGCGATCGCCGCTATTGGTCACTGTCACAGAGAGATTGGTGTTCTCGGTTTTTTGAATGCTTTTCTTATCCAAAACTGGCGGAGAGAAAGCAAACTCGGTATAGCTGAGCCCATAACCAAACTCAAACAGATTGCGGGTCGGCGCATCAGCATATTTGTGCTTGTAAGCCGATGGCTTGTGGTTATAAATCGCCTGAGTGTGACCGATGCTATAGGGCACAGTGATGGGTAATTTACCGCTGGGGTTAGTCACGCCATAGATAATTTCTGCCAGCGCCTGCCCGCCCATTGCGCCGGGTTCCCAGGCTTCAATAACAGCAGCACTGTTATCCACGACCCAGGGTTCAGCGATCGGCCGGCCATTAACCAAGACCACAATCACCGGCGTTCCAGTTGCATGAATAGCCTGCACCAACTCAAGCTGTCTGCCGATAAGATTGATCGACGATCGAGCAACATTTTCGCCAGACGTCTTGCCTTTTTTGTCGTAGCGCAGGGGATTTTCACCCACCACCACAACCGCTACCTGAGACTGACTGGCGCGTTTGGCTGCGGCGAGAATATCCTCTGTAGAGAGGTTTTTAACCTGTTTGCCGACATCGTAAAAATCAATATTTTTAGGACTGGCAGCAACCGCTCTAAGACCTTCGAGTACCGTTGTGACATTGTTCTCAGGCTGTTCCAGCACCCAGTCCCCAAGTATCGTATGGTTGTCAGCATTGGGCCCAGTCACAAAGACTCTGCTATTTTTTTGCAAGGGTAAAATATTATCGTTATTGGTTAACAGCACGATCGCCTGCCGCGCCATTTCCAATGCAGTTTGTTGATGGGCTGCAGTAAACACCGACTGTTCAATCTGGCTCTCATCGACATAGGGATTTTCAAATAATCCGAGACGGAATTTGGCCAGTAGCATTGGGCCTACTGATTCATCTATGCGCGCCTCGGAGAGTCGGCCTTCATTGACCAGCTCCACCAGCGGCTCAAGAAAATCTGGCCCGTGCATATGCATATCCATTCCCGCATGCACGGTTTGGTAGACCGCCTCCTTTTGGCTGTTGGCAACTCGATGAAAGGTATGCAAGCGTTCAATGTCCATCCAATCACTTACCACAAAGCCTTTAAAGCCCCACTCTTCGCGTAACACATCATTAAGTAGGTAACGACTGCCGTGGGCGGGTTCGCCATTGATCTCATTGTGGGCGGCCATAAAGGTAAATACACCGGCGTCGACAGCTCGCTTGAAGGGCGGGAAGAAATCCTGGCGCAGACTGCGTTCAGAGACATCCATGGGCGATAGGTTAATACCGTTGATCGGATCACCGCCGGCAACCCAGTGCTTGGCGTTAGCAATCACTTTCTGTGGCCCATAAAAGTCTCTCTGCTGCAGGCCCTCAATCGTCGCCACACCCATTTCAGCCACAAGGAACGGGTCTTCTCCAAAGGTTTCACCCACTCGCCCCCAACGGGGATCACGGGCTATATCCACATTCGGTGTAAAGCTCCAGTGGGAGCCGGTGGCACGCATTTCGCGAGCGGTTTCAATACTTGCCTGTTTAACCAGGCCAAGGTTCCACGAACTAGCCATACTTAGGGGGGCAGGATAAACCGTGGAACCACTGACCATAGCGTTGCCGTGTATCGCATCTATGCCGATTAGCAAAGGGATACCCAAACGGCTCTGTGCAGCGTGGCGCTGTAATAAGTTGGCTTCAGAGGCGGTCAATACATGAAGAAATGAACCAACTTTGCCGGTCTCGATAAAGGCTGGAATCTGTGATGAGTGAAGATCGGGATAGAAACCGTGAGCGTCACTCTTGGCAAGGTCATCAATGGACATGTGCTGCTCTGATTCAGCGGTGTGATCAATACCCACGTACTGACACATCTGCCCTACCTTTTCCTCTAAAGTCATCCGTGGCAAGAGATCAGCGACCCTCTGCTCAGGGGTTAAACTAGCGTCTAAGTAGGCGGGCAAAAGT
>Ga0102886_1000531_pt1 | contig 16678 bp, 9 predicted proteins | sample Colrivmet1550A02_FD_84499 | JGI IMG/M metagenome (GOLD analysis project Ga0102886, IMG submission 84499) | Estuarine microbial communities from the Columbia River estuary - metaG 1550A-02 | ecosystem: Environmental > Aquatic > Marine > Intertidal zone > Estuary | place: USA: Columbia River... | reverse complement strand
TCTTTCTTCTTATCTTTATTTATCTGTTCCACATAGAAGTCTGGGAAATATCTGTGCCATCTCCCATCTATTGGACTTTTATATGGTATAACAATTTCTTCACTGCACCATTTAACAACGTGTGGGTGTCTGTCTAAATAAGACATAAGCTTCAATTCCCAATGCGATCTGTAAATCACATTAGTTGGATCACCGAGATATTTATTCGGATTTCTCGGTCTAAAACTTCCCTGGTATGCCATCTGATCTCATATAAATAATTGTAGTTGTACTAACTTAATATTTATAAAGGTCGAAAACCATGTCTACAGGCAGAATAACACCAGCGGAATCAGTAATAGATCAGAGAATGAAGAAGCGTAATAGCTCTACTCTGACTTTTCCGCACACGCTTGGTCATCACGCCATGATATTTAACTTTAAAGAATATGCGTATGGTAATTCTGCTCACGCTACAGTCGTAAATACTGAGAGTATTGTTCTACCTTTACCTAAAAACCTACAAGACAACATGAACATTAAGGTTGGTGCTGATGAAATAGGCGTTCTGGGATCTCTGGCAGCTAACGGTGCAGGATCAATCAGTAAATTAGGTGATGCGGCTGGTCTAGGATCTAAACTTAAAGGCATGTTCAATAAGACTAAAGACGCCGCGGCTGGATTAAGTCCAGATGATATCAGTGTCGATAATGCTATTGCAGGGTTATCTATGGCAGCAGAGACCGCTGTGTTTATTGCAGGCGCTGGACTAGGTGCAATCGCACCAGATATCACTAAAGGTATCGGAGCAGGAACTGGAACAGCTATTAATCCATATGCAACACTGGTATTTAGCGGGGTCGATTTAAAAGTACACACATTCGAATGGACATTATCACCTGAGACTCCTGAAGAAGCAGAGACGTTGAGAAGAATTATAGGCACCATTCAGAACAACATCACGCCTGAGATCAAGAGCGTTGGTGGTGACGGAATAGGTGAAGCTTTAGGAGACTTGGGAGAGACTACACTATCAAGAGGACTATTAAAGTATCCGTCGATGGTTGACTGTTTCTTCTATGGTATCGATTCAAACTTCTTCTATAGAATGAAGACATGTATGATCAGTCAGTTTAATGTTGACTATGCTCCTAATGGTATTGCATTAAATAGAGGTGGTAAGCCAAGTGCTATGAGAATTAATATGGTTATGACAGAGGCAGCTATTCATACGAAAGCTGACTACGGTCCCGAACTATTCCTACCACCTGCTGTAGCAGATGAAGACTCTGAGGAAGGCGCTGACGATTCAGCAGGCACAGACGTATTGGGGGTACCAAAATGAGTTACTTCAGTAAATTTCCACTCACTAAAAGAAATAAAGAACATGTGGTCGATATCACTAGAAGAGCAAAGCTATCTAACTCTATTGCTAACACGAATTATCTTCCCTATACTGTTAAAGAAGGCATGCGACCCGAAGATGTTGCCTACTTATACTATGGAGATGCAGAGTTAGCATGGTTGGTGCTATTAGCTAATAATATTATTGATCCTTACACTCAATGGCCTAAGTCACAAGCCAATTTAGATGCATTTATTATAAAAGAATACGCTACACAATCAGGTACAACTAACGAAGCAGTCCTCACGTGGGCACAGAACACATCATTAACGAATAATATCAAGTACTATAAGAGTAAATTTGTATCTGATATACGAATTAATCACGCAACATATACAGCCAATCCAACTTCAGAATGGACACCCGTAAGAGTGTATGATTATGAGTTCGATTTAAATGAGAAGCGAAGAATTGTATCGCTATTTAATAGGGACTATGTCGATCAGATAGGCGAGATGCTAGAGAAGAGATTAAATGGAAAGTAATACTGTAAGTGTCGCTGAAGCAGGTTACTATCAACTGATCAGCTTTAAGATACGCCCATTTAATTCACCTGCTGATGCGGGCATTGAATTAAATCAGATCGTGGGTAGCTGGCAATTAACCGAAAGCATCGACAATCCTAATATAGTTGGATCATGTGTAGTATTAGACGCAGAAGGACTCTTAAGAAAGCTTCCTATATTAGGCGAAGAATACATTACTATTAAATATAAAGACTTCTTTGGTAAGACAAGCGAGAAAGAATTCTATTGCTTCTCGGTACGTGACGTTAAACCCTATGATGATAGCAAAGATAACCTATTACATTACGCCCTAGACTTCACATCAATCGAGAACTTCAACGCTAATCAACAAGAAGTCGCTAAATCATACAGTAACATGCTTATATCAGATATGGTAAAGAATGTCTATGAGGAATTCTTTCTTAAACAAGAGAACGCCACCAATACAAAGCCGATTGAAATCGAACCTACAGTAGGCAACCACACATTCTGTATCCCTACGCTGTCGCCCGCCAGAGCGATAGACTTCCTCGCCAGAAGAGCATACGGCGGTGAAGATTCTACGAATAATTATAAGTTCTTTGAGACAAGAGAAAGCTTTTATTTCTGTACGCCTAACTACCTGGCTAAGAAGTACATGGACATGACAACATCACCCGAGGTTCTAAGAGAGAATAATCTATTATTCAACACAAACAGGCTATATGATAACAATACTCCCCAAGGCCAACTCTCGGCACAACAAACATTACAGTCAATCAGCTTCGGTAGTCCTACTAATACTATAGAAGAGATAGGCTCAGGTCAATATAAGAGATCAGTATTCGAAGTAGACATATTAAATAGAACCACATCAAGAACATCATATGATTATAGAGAGCATTTAGACAAGAATAATCTAGGCGATCTAAAGATTAATCATAGCGAAGACTTTATTAGTAACAATATGCCTAGTATAGAAGAGACATTCGTTATAAAGGACTATAATACACCTGGTCAGATAGAGAGAAGCGATAGAAGTTATCCCTTTTATGCAGAGGTAATTAATTCACGTAGGGTATTTAATTCTCACCTTGCTAAGTACGAGATTAATTGCAGTATAAACGGTCGAATTGCACTGGTTCCAGGAATGGTTATATTTATAATGGTTGATCGTATTGAAGTGGCTAAACATCCACAGGCAGACAGAGCAAGAGACGGCTTTTATATGATAACAAGCATCACAAACGTCCATGATGGAGACAACTATCTACAGATAGTATCAATGAGCAAAGGCGGTCTATCGCAGTCCTATGATAGAGTCTTATTCAGCGACGGAGGAGAATAGAGTATGAGCGGAGGGTTTAAGAATCCATTGTGGTTTGTAGGCGTTGTAGAGTATCGTCACGATGCCACCAATGATGGTCGGGTAAAAGTGAGAGCATTTGGTATCCATAGTGAAGACAAAGAACAGATGCCTACTGAAGCCTTACCATGGGCTATTGTTATTGATGGGACATACGGAGCTTCTTCTAGTATACCTGATGTAGGTGAATGGGTCTTTGGTTTCTTTATGGATGGACGAGACGCACAGCATCCTATGATTATAGGCAGGATACCAGGCATTAACTTGCAATTACCACCAGAAGCAGGTGCGCCTAATGAAGTGTCTATGATACCAATGGCGTCAATAGATAAGTATGGTAAGCCTCCTCTGCATCGAGCGATGGGTGGTGAAGACGCAGAGATAGGTCAAGCAACTATACAAGCCGCATCACAGAAGAACGATATCGAATCAGCTACAGGCGAAACATGGTCTGAGCCACCTATTATAACACCAGAAAAGAATCTTGACAATAGAATTTATACCAGTAAGAATGACAATAACTTTGTAGTCCTATCTGATAGTGAAGACGGAGATGGTACATATATCTTAGTATCACATAGCAGTGGTTCAGTCATACAGATAGATGGTAATGGTACTGTCTTTATTAAGTCCTTTGGTGATACCTATAATAGTAGCGAAGGCTTTACTATGAATAGTACAGAGAACGATCATGTGACCAATGTTGGTGGTGATTATCTTCTTAAGGTAGAGCGTGGATCAGGTAAGATATGGATTAATGGCGACTTAGATATTGAGTGCGAGAACTTTAATGTTACAGCCCGTGGTACCGCCAATATTAATGCCGCTGTCTCTACGAACATATCTGGTGGTAAAGTAGGAGTATTTGGTACTAGCGATGACATCAACTTAGCCGCACAGGGTAATATAAAGATGAAAGCTGGTACTGCCTTGAACTTTGGTGGCATATATGGTCAAGCATTATTTGGTGATATACATCTTGACAGTTATAAGATGAATCTGTATAGTACCGCATATACGAAGATACATAGCACAGGTACACCCGCTGTGTCAACACAAACTTTACCGTTTCCTGATGTGGGTCATTTAGGTATTGACATTAATAGTACGACATCATTGCGTATGAATTCTCTTCTTACTATGGACATTAATGCTGTTGGTGCGCTTGGTATTAACGCAGGAGCAGCCCTAGGCATTAAATCTGTTGGTACTATGGACTTACACGCTACTGGTCAATTAGGATTAGGCGCTGGTGGACTCGTTAATATGGACGGATCATTAGTTCTTATTGGTAATGGTACAGCAGGTGCTACAGCAGGCTTAGCCGCAGGTACAATCACATCAGCTAAGGCAGCACAACTAGTACAGTCTGGTACGGCTACAATACCTCCTTTAAGTATAACAGAAGTTGCCGCTGTTGTCAACCCCGGAGATATCCCTGCTTCACGTATGGGTGTAGGTTATTCAACAGGTGCTAATAAGCGAACAAGGAAGCCTGTACACTTGACAAGTCGCATGACTGATGATACAACAGACGGAGCATCCATACCAGGTCCAGTTACTTCTACAGCGAATGCCGCTACTGCTGTCACTAAGGCAGGTACGTATGAGTCGAAAGAAGAGCTAGAGGCAGACGAGTCATTCCAAGATAAGTTAAAGTCTATGATGGAGAAGTTCCCTGGTCTTACGAAAGATGAACTGTATAGAGTCGTACAAGGCGAGAGTAATTTCAACACATCTGCACTAAATAGTGATAGTGGTGCAACTGGTCTATTCCAGTTTATACCAGGCACTGCTGAGTTCTTGGGCTATACGACAGGTGAGATACAGAATATGAACGCTACAGAACAGCTAGGAGTCTATGATGAATACCTCACTAAGTTTGATTATCGTGGGGGTGATCTAGGAATCATGCAAGCCGCACCAGCATATGCCAACAAAGGAGACAGCTATGAAGTCTATGCGTATGGCACTAAAGCATGGGAGCAGAATAAAGGATGGCGAGATGATTCTGGTAAGATCACTGTGTCTAGTATCAATGACTACTACAAAAACCAAAACGTTTAGGAAATAACATGAGTGCAATTTGCGAAAATACAACACCCCTTGCATCTAGATTCGATTCCTCTATATTAGGTATTGACAGTGGAGCTTTTTCTGATATAATAGACTTAACAAAGCTGACTGATAATAACCCTGTAGAGCGAGTTAATCGACAGGCTCTAGTAGATGTTACGAAGAAGACGAATGCCATTCTAGGCGCCTTAGACTTATCTGACTATGATACACTAAGAGATCGCTTTGATCAAGCACCATTAACCTTTGTTGACATCGCTGACTTTGTAGTAGAAAATAACTATAGTATAACAGACCTTAACAAAGATATCAACAACTATAATCCATTTAATCCTGATGAAGTTGTTCCTGTACCCGTAGACTCATACTTAACTGACTTAGACTATCACCTGAATAAGAACTTAGGCAAGTCTATCTCTGCTGGTATGTGTGGTGCGTTTGCTAATGTATTCGGACAACTTACTGCTTTATTCATTCTTATCGATACCGCAAGCGAATTGATGGGAGACATTAAGAACTTACTAGAGAAAGATCCCATAAAAAAGATCAAATCTATTACTCTTAATCAAGTTATTACGAAGATAAAGGATTTAGTACTTGAAATCATAGACAAGGTTGTAGTACAATTGCTTAAACAGATAGAGAAGGTAGTCACTTCCACTGTTGGAGCACTCAATGATATACATGGTACTGGTCAAAAAGCATTCAAAAAGATACAAGAGACAGCAGAAGACATCAAGGAGTTGTTCACAGAAGAGGGTATTAAGGACTTTAAGAAGAAGGTAGAGGCATTTCTAGCCAAGACTTCAGCACAGTTCGAGCGCCTTACTGTAGAGAACGTTGCTCTATTGATGTTTAGATTCTGTCAACTTACTGAAGTGATTCAAGGTCTCATGCGAGGTCCTGTTGATGGACTCAAAGCACTCTCTAGTGCGATGGTAGCAGAACACGCTGTACTACGAGCATTGAGCTTACGTGAGTCACAGAAGGCAGTCAAAGCTGGTGCTATACGTATCGATCCTAAAGAACGTAGAGACGCTAAGACTAAAGCTCAAGAGACAGTGAATGCATCAGCACCTACTCTTAAAGAAGTAGTAGATGACCCTTCAATACAAAGTAATTATATCACACCTTCTGAACTAAGTCAAGTAGAAATTAAAACTATTTCCGATAATCGTACAGAAGCAGGCGTACCAGGCAAGTTTACGTATACTAGTGCTGTTATTAATCAGAACGACTACGAGGGTAAAGAACTCAAGGGCGCTGGTTATAAGAAGATTGATCCAGTCGTACTAGGTAAGCTACTACGTGTATGTGAGCAGACAGGACAATCATACGTTATTAACTCTGGCTATAGATCGCCTGAGAAGAATAGTAAGGTAGGAGGTGCTAAACTATCACAGCACATGACAGGTAAAGCTATTGACGTCCAAGTAAAAGGATCGTATGAAGAGAGAGCAGAGTTTGTTGTGGCAGCGAGTCGAGCAGGCTTTACTGGCATTGGCGTATACTCATCATTCATACATCTAGACATACGACCAGAGAGAGTCAGTTGGGTCGGGGGTGAGAGATATACTCCTAGCGACTTCCCTGTACCAGATAGTCAACTCAACAAATGGGTTGCTCATGTAGATAAGCATGATAAAGATTTATTCCGTACGAAAACAGCATAAATAGATAGAACACAAAGGTAATTACTAATGGCAGAGCAAATCACACCACGTACTAGATTCGAAGCTGTATACTCGGACTTCCATAAGGATCTTTCGCCTATTCCAGGCAGGGGTGATATAGCACGTAGACTGAATGAGAACTCTGTACGAGAAGCTATTAAGAACCTCATACTATTAGACAAAGGAGAGCGACTGTTTCAGCCTAACTTAGGCAGCGATATTCGTGCATCGTTATTCGAGAACGTTACGCCTACTACTATCATTCTACTCAAAGACAAAGTACGTGAGGTACTTAAAGCATATGAACCACGCTGTAATCTACTAGATGTAGAAGTACTAGGTGATATAGACGAGAATGCACTGACAGTCAACGTTGTTTTTAACGTCATAAATAGTGAAGCACCACAATCAATTTCAATAGGCATCGACAGGGTAAGATAAATGGCAAACATATCACCAGTAACTAATTTAGATTTCTTCGCTACGAAGACAGCACTTAAGACATTTCTTAAGAATCAGGATAGGTTTGCTGACTACGACTTCGAAGGGTCTAACTTAAACGTTCTCCTAGATGTACTATCATATAATACGTTCTATAACAACTACTATTATAACATGGCTATTAGCGAGATGTTTCTCGACTCAGCACAAGAACGTAATAGTATTATATCACATGCCAAAGAATTAAACTACCTTCCTCGTTCACGTAGATCGTCTATGGCTACTGTTACGTTGAATATCACTGCTACACAAGACTCAAACTACTTTACTATTCCTGCTAATACATCGCTATCTGGCAAGTGTGGTAATACTACATTTTCTTTCTTGACAGACAAGACAAATACTGCTATACGTAATGCTAACACAGACACGTTTAGTATCACAGGCATGCAAGCGTTTCAAGGACGCCTTATGAGCGAGACGCTATCTGTATCAGACTCTATCCTATCTAACTCATGGATTGACACACGCTCATTGTATGTTACAGTGAATGGTGAAGAGTACGTACAGAAGAGCGACATCTTTGGCATTAGTGCTACACAGAAAGTATTCTATCTACAGCCCGAAGAAGATGGCAAGTATAGCCTACAGTTTGGTCAGAACACGTTTGGTGCTCAGCCTGATAGTGCTGATGTTATCGTTGCTACATACAGGATATGTAATGGTGATGATGCGAATGGTGTTAAGTCGTTTACGATAGCACAGAACATTGGCGGCGCCTCATCTATATCAACGATTGTTACTGTACCTTCTACTGGTGGATTTAGAGCAGAGACTATTGACTCTATACGAACATTCGCACCTAAGGCGTTACAAGTACAAGATCGTGCTGTTACAAAGAGTGACTATGAAGTACTACTGAGAAATAGATTTCCTAATATTCAAGCTATATCTGTATACGGTGGTGATGAAGTTATTCCACCACAATATGGTAAAGTGATTATCTCTGTAGACGTTACTGGTGGACAGGGAGCGGCAGACTTTGAGATCGCTGACTTTAAAGAATACCTACGAGACAAGACACCACTGACTATCGAGCCAGTGTTCGTAGCGGCTAAGTTCTTATTCATTGACACTGTAGTGAATGTAGTGTACGATCCAAACATCACTACGAAGAGTGCGGCTCAGATACGAAGCGAGGTTATTGCTTCTATTATAGCATACCAGACTACGAATCTCAATGACTTTAATAAGGCATTGCGTCAGTCTAGGTTATCTGCTACACTTGATGCTCTTGATAACTCTATCATCTCTACCGATATCTTTGCACAGCCTGTCATTGAGATCAAGCCTACATTGTCTATTGTACAGAATCCCGCATTCTCTTATGAGTCTTCGCTAGTACAACCATATCCATTTGATGCTGTTACTGGCTTCTCATCGTTCAAGCCTGCTATTAAAACAAGCAAGTTCACGATAGAAGGATCGCTTGTCACACTACAAGACGATGGTAAGGGTTCTATGATGGCTGTTACAGCGGGTACAAGTATACAAGGTGTATTCAAACGTAACGTCGGTACAATTGATTATAGCACAGGTGATGTTAAGTTGTCAAATCTTATTGTTGATTCATATGAAGGTGATGCTATCAAGTTCACTGCTAACACAATTAATAAAGATGTCAAGTCTCCTAAGGACAGAATCATCTCTATACGCAACCAAGACATTACAGTTAACGTAACACAATTAACGGAATAAAACATGCTAGACGTTTCAAGTAATATTTCGACATTCATCGAAGAACAGTATCCTGCTCTCTATAGGGAAGAGGGTAATTTTCTTGTTGAGTTCACGAAAGCATACTACGACTTCAACGACTCGACTATGGATAGAAATATTCCAAAGCTACGAGACCTTGATACGACACTAGCCAATTTCCTTATCTTCTTTAAGAAGAAGTTCTTACATGAGTTACCTCTTGATACGATAATCGATACTAAGTTTATTCTAAAGCATATTCAAGACTTATACAAGAGAAAAGGTTCTGAAGAATCACTCCGCTTGCTATTTCAAATGTTCTATGATACAGAGATCGAAGTCTTCTATCCTAGTACGAATATACTAAGACCATCTGATTCAGTATGGGGTGGGGCAATCTATCTAGAACTCCAAGCTGTGGCTTCTGTAGTAGACTATCCAGTACAAAGAGGCGATAAGCTGAACGGAGACATATCGGGTGCTATAGGGTTTGTAGACGAGATCGTCTTCATTAACTTCACTGGGTCGTTAATACCTATTGCGTATCTCTCTAATGTATCAGGAACATTTTCGTCAGACGATGGTATTATAATCACACGTGGTACAGAACCTTCTGTCAACTATGGTAAGCTGATACAGGGTTCTCTTAGTACAATTACAGTAAACTCTTCTAATAGAATAGCTGGACAACAAATCGGTGAAAAATTAAAGATACAATCGTCTAATACTGGTACGTCTGGTACAGCATCAGTTAAAACAGTATCTACTGTAAGCACTGGTCAGATCGACTTCTCTATATCAGATACTGGATATGGATACACATTACCTACTACTAATAACGACATCTTAATATCTAATCAAGTTGTTGTGCTTCAGCAGTCCTTAACGCCTACTATCAATATCGGTGATTGGATTTACGCACAAGGGCATTCCTCTGCTGTGACTCAGATCAGTACTGCGTCTGGGGCGGCTTCTGTATCGGGAGCGGCAAATATCACAGGTGGCGGGCGAATCGTTGGATATGATCACCCCCTTGTTTATGTGAATACTGTAGAAAGAACACGTGCCGAGTTTCTTGCCTATGTGAAAGCCCAACTTCAACTAGCGGTTGATAAAGACCCATCGATTGATCCTAAGATGAGTGCAGTGTTTAATCGCAATCATACTAATGGTTATAGAATTGGTGATATCAGTAACTCAGGTTATGTTGCACTTCAAGATAGATATATCACGCAACTAGATGTTACTGCACTGACTGCTTATATTGCTGATACTGAGTTTCCTCTTTTGCACCCATTAATGGTGACATGGATAGAAGACGTATTACTGCCTAATGTTCTTGCTACTGGATACGGTTACGACTTTAACGTATTACCTACTAACGGTCAAACTAACTTTATTGTGGGTACACAGACATTAAATGGTGTGAATCTAGGAGCCTTTAATGATAGTGCTTCTTATACTATCGACTCTATCTCTGAGACTGATCGTGAGAATGTAGATATCATTGTTGACTTGATTGGAGACTTTACTAACACACCACTTCAAGTTACTGTCAATGCTACAGCAATGGTTAATCCTAGAGTGTATGAGATCAATGTTCCAGGCAACACTAACTTCATGTCAGTTGGTGCGCCTGATAACAATGTAGGTACTCGATTCACAGCCGACGGCGCTGGAACTGGAACTGGTACTGTTGTTGATGTTGTAGAGACTAACTATAGGATGAGTGGTGCTACAGAAGAGACATTGAATACTAAATTCAAAGACGCATTTATTCCTCTTAATGTTACAATAGGCTCTATCGATAATATCATCGCAGGTAACGCAGGTAATCAATACACTAGTGATGTGTTCACAGAAGCAAACTTTGCTGACGTATCAAGATTTGATAAGAAAGATCCTATTCTGACATTCAATGCTCCTGACTTCTTACTAGAAGTAGGTGATATCGTAACTCAGAATCTTACTATCGAAAACCCTAATCTCAACTGGGAAGCTGAGGGTGATACTCAGTACATACCTTATGTCGCTAAGGGAAGGTTCTTGAAGCGAGAGGGCAATGACTTCTACTTTAAGCAACTTAGCTTCTATGACTTTCAAGCAGGACAGAATGCTATCATCAGAGGCAATAATGAAATGATCTCTGCGGTTGGTAGAGATTCGTCATCTTTGCCTATGGGAAGAAATGCTGTCATCGATGGTCCAGCTAGTTATCAAACTGGTCAGATTGAATCAGTCAACTTACTAAACACTGGCTATAGATACTCTGACAATGAAACAGTCAACTTACTTGACACAAATGATATAGTTGTTGCTACAGCAAAGATAAGAACACAGGGACCTGGCTTGACTGAAGGTAGATGGAGAACGACTACTTCATTCTTAAGCGAGAACACTAAAAAGATTGCAGACAACTATTACTATCAAGAGTATTCATATGAGATTGGATCTATTGTTGATCCCGACAAATATAAGTCCCTTATCGATAATGTGGTAGGCGTTGCTGGTACAAAACTATTCAGTGCCCCTCTTATAAATAGTAATAACGATCTTTCTTCAACGCTTGATGTTGAGTTTCAGGTTTGGGATATAACAGAAGATGGACTCCAGAACGAAGAAGGAACACAGATTATTAACACTGAACAGAATACGGGACTGGTAGCTACAATAATAACTCTGGATGAAACAACGAGTGCTTCAATAACAACATCGATAGGAACTTAACGGGTACAATAATGGCAAAAATTATTACTGAAAATTTTAAAGTAGAGACTACGAATGAGTTGTTCGACTCTTTCATTAGTACTAATAGTACCTTAAGCTCTAACTTTGCAACGTCTCTGGCAGCGTTCAATACTACAGGTAGCTTGAGTCTTTCATCCAACGACCAGTCTGCTATAACCGGATTTGTTAATACTCAACTAGCATCACTAAAGCCAGAGTCTGATTACTACATCATGGGATCTAGTGTTGATAAAGCTAATGTCATTTTAAATACCCAGTTTGAAAAGCGAGAGTTTCAGAGAAGAGTAATATTTGGAAATAAAGTCACTGATGACGATGTTCGCTATATGTTCCATCGAAATACTTGGACTCAGAATACGGTGTATGATGACTTCGATGATACTCAGGACGTTGGCACTCTCAACATGTTTGTCACGATCACGAATGATGAAGGAAACTACTACGTCTACAAATGCATTCAAAATAATAATGGGGGTCCGTCGATAGTAGCGCCAAGCCTTAATGCTGGTGTTGATGGAGGCTTAAGTCAGGACTCTGCATACGAAACTATAACATCTAGTGATGGATATGTTTGGAAGTATATGTTCTCTGTAACTAATTCAGACGCACAAGTATTCGCTACGACTGATAGTTTGCCTCTGCCTTATCCTTCATACGGAGACACGGCAGTCAAGGCAGCTGCCGAAGAGAGCATATCTCAAATCGTAATTTCTAATACTCCTAATGGTCTATTTTCAAAGTGCGTATTTGGTCCAGCGACTAGTACGGCAGACTCTTCTGTTGTATCACTAGACTCAGTTGTAGTAGATGGCACGGACACTAATAAGAAAAGTATTGGAATTAAAATATCTCCTAAGTCTGGACCATTTCTAGATACTGGAAATAACTTCTACACGAATCTATATCTATGGAGAAGTGATGGTAAGGTATTTGATATCTTAACTTCTAGGGTAACTGATGCCAGTGGAGTTTTCATTGACGTGACTATATCTACTACAGAGTCTAAATCATCATTTGATAGTGGGGGCTTGACATACATGCTTGTTCCTAAAATCTCTGTGAGCAGAAGCACGAGTACAGGTACTCCGTGTATTGCATATGGCATTATAGATAAATTCGGAACTCTGGTAAATGTCGAGTACGTGTCTAAGGGTACGAAGTACAAATACGCTACAGCAACCGTTCTTTTACCTCCAGGAGTACAAGACGCAGCCATTCAAGGAGGGTTAACGCCCACATCTCTGAGGGCAGTGATATCTCCGACAGGCGGACACGGATCAAATCCTATTAACGAAATGTCAATGAGTAGGCTAGCGGTAATCACTAATTTTTCTGGTGAAGACCTATTGATACCAGACACTAACTATTACACTAAAGTGGCTCTATTAAAGAATCCCACGTTTAGCGATGGAACAAAACCAACACAGTTCGATAATAGAACAGTGATAACTATAGCAGGTGATCAGACATCTACTGCTGTACCTGGTAAATACATAACACAAGACGTTGCTTTGTCAGGAGGTACTGGCACAGAGACCGAGACTGTGGTAAGTAGAATACACGAAAGTGTTTATGATGGTAGCACCAATACTCTGATATATTTGGTTGACTACTCTGGAGATTTTCAGAATATATATCAGACAGGGGCTATCTACGTAAGAGATACACCAACTTCTACAACAGCTAATAGTTTGAGTATAAATAATGCTAGTAATGATGTTGTTTATGGGAAGTATTCTCCGTACGCTGGAGAGATTCTACATTTTGTAGACTTTGATCCTATTCAGCGTCAAGCAGATCGTAAAGAAAAAATAAAGTTTATCTTCGACTTTTAAGGAAAAGAGTATAATACATGGGCATTAACACAGACTTAAACGTTGATCCGTACTATGATGACTTTGCTGAGGCAAAACAGTTTAACCGTATTCTGTTTAAACCAGCTAAGGCAGTTCAAGCACGTGAATTAACACAATTACAAACTATTCTCCAAAAGCAGGTTGAACGCTTTGGCTCAAACATCTATAAAGAGGGTACTGTTGTCAGTGGTATTAACCTTACTGCTAGACCAGACATCTTCTATGTTAAGCTAAACGATCAAGCAGACTTTACTGATCCTTCAGTCTTCGATCAAACGGGTAAAGTGACGTACACCGTTACTGGCGGAACGTCTAAGCTTATCGCTAACATCTTTAAAGGTGATAATGGTTTCCAAACTCAAGATCCCGATCTTAAAACTTTTTATGTTAATTACATCGGCTATGATGGAACTCAGTCTGCAACTACGAATGTTAAACAGTTTCAACAAGGTGAAGTTCTAACTGTTAAAGTTGCTAGTGTAGAAGATGCTGAATCTGCAAGTCTTTATGGTGCCGTAGGCACAACTGTCAAAACCGTTACTGTCGCTACTGTGTCTGCCCACGCAGGAAGATCGTTCGGTGTTACATGTGAAGAAGGTGTTCTTTATCAGAAAGGACACTTCATCTTTGTTACTGAACAGTCAATCATCGTTTCTAAGTACTCTACTATTCCTGGTAACGTGTCTGTTGGTTTTACAATCAACGAAAACATTATCACATCTGGTCTAGACTCAACTCTATTGGATAATGCCGCCGGATTTAATAACGAGAATGCTCCTGGTGCTGATAGACTTAAGTTAGTACCAACTCTTATAACTCATAATAGTGCAACTGAACCAGAAGAATTCTTTGCACTTATCAGATATGTCGATGGTAATGCGGTACGTATTCGTAGTGAGACCCAGTTCAACTCTATCTCGGATGAGATGGCACGTAGAACTTATGACGAATCTGGAAACTACATTACGAACGGATTGAATGTCACTGTAGAGCAGATCGACGGTGATGCATATGCCGTTGTTGCTCCTGGTAAGGCATACGTCTTCGGTAATGAAGTACGAAACATTTCTTCTAGAAAGCTTTTAATTAATCCAACAACTCTCACACAGACTAAGTTAAACCAACACACTGGTGTGACTTATGGACAATACTTCGCTTACACTCATAGCGGCAGTAATCGGCCTCTAAATTCTTTCGATTTTAATGCTCAAAGATATTCTCTATATAACAACTCAACTATCATTGGATCATGTTCGGTATCTAATGTTACTCCTGGTAAAATCTTTGTCTATGCTATAATAAAAAATGCAGGGCAAGAGAATACAGCCATAACTAAAATTGCTGATACTGTATTAACCACCTCAGAACTATTTGGAGCTAATAGTGGCGGTAAAATATTCGATGCTGGTAAAGAAAATATGGCATCTGCAACCGCAGTTAGTTTCACGCAAAGATTCAGAATTGCCTGTAGCTCTTCGAACACACATACACTTACTCCAACAGCCACGCATAAGCCTATTGCAAACTCTTCAGTTTTTGCTGTAACATCTGGCAACATACTTATTCCCGCTAATACGGTTTCGTATTCAGGAACTGATGTCGATATCGTACTAGCAACCACTGGAGCTTCGTTCTTATACTACGATGCAATTGTATCTGGCACAGTATCAGACGGTTTGGATGAACTAGATGTCTACGTCAAATCAACTTGGAATAACGGTCAAGCAACTATAGGTCTGCCTAACGCAATCAAGCTGTTAGAAGTTATAGACGATAACGGAGCAGGTGCTGACGTAACAGGAAAGTTCAGACTCGTAAATAATCAGAACGACCACTTCTACGGAATATCGTACCTCACGAATAAGGTAGGCGAAACAGTATCTAACAACAATCTTAGAATTAAAGTTAAGGTGTTAAAGAGAACTTCTAACTTAGGCAGTGGATATATTTCAACGTCAAGTTACAATAGTGTGCCTAGTAAAAATCTTATACAAGACTATGTTGGCAAGAATGGGGTTAGTTACAACCTAATCAATTCTTTCGACTTTAGACCATATCTCAGCCCAGTAGTATCCTATTCTGTAGGTGTATCAGGCGCACAATCAGCCTCTGTTATATCACCAACGGTAGTCGCAGGAATATCTCCTGCTAACGAAAGCACTATAACATCAACGCAGTCTTACTACATGTCTAGAATCGATAGCGTAGTTGTTGATGAGTTTGGCGATATTGCATTGTATGAGGGCGGTGAAGCAGAGAACCCTAGCATTCCCGAACTTAAGGGATTGTACGCAATTAATAATATATTTGTGCCAGGAAACATAACAACAGTATCTGGTAACAATAGAATTAAACTTTCAGATGTGTCGAACAAGAACTATACGATGAAAGAGATCGCTGGTATTGAAGACAAGATTGATAGACTTACAGACCTTGTATCTCTGAGTCTATTGGAAACAAAAGCTAGAGACTTTTATATTGATGACGGAGCCGGCAATAATAGATTTAAGAACGGAATATTAGTAGACGCCTTCAAGGGAATGCAGAACGGTGCTTTAGAAGATCCAGAATTTAGAGCCGCTATTGATAAGACTCGTACAGTTGCTTCTCCATCTGTAGTTCAGTTTCCTGTTGATCTAAAGACATCTACATCTAGCGGAGCAAACACTTTTCAGGATATTGTGACTCTAGCAGACACAGGCACAAGAGTGACTGTGATTACACAGCCATTCGCAACTAACTTTAGAAATTGTGTATCTAACTATTGGAGCTTTGATGGTAAGGCTTCCATCGAGCCTCCGTTTGATGCGGGATATGATGTCATACAAAATCCAGAAATCAATATAGAGATCGATGTTGCTGGACCTATGTTAGACCTTATTGATAATGTT
>Ga0102886_1000527_pt1 | contig 16716 bp, 15 predicted proteins | sample Colrivmet1550A02_FD_84499 | JGI IMG/M metagenome (GOLD analysis project Ga0102886, IMG submission 84499) | Estuarine microbial communities from the Columbia River estuary - metaG 1550A-02 | ecosystem: Environmental > Aquatic > Marine > Intertidal zone > Estuary | place: USA: Columbia River... | reverse complement strand
GTTTCGAATTTTTGCTTTTCAAAAAAGCCTTCTGCGGTATCTGTGAGCAGATAAATATCTTTCAAGCCCAACGCCTGTGCCTTTTCATACAGATGACCGCAGAGATCAGAACCCAATCTATTCTTTTGGTACTTTTTATTAATGCAGACACTTCGCAGCATTGAAAATGTATCAATTACCGTTAGGGCTCCAGCACCTAATATCTCATCACCTTTGAATAAAGCAAATAAAAAGACATTATTATCTGTCAATCCAGAACGAGAGAGATTGTTTTGTTCGAGTAGCTCGGCAACAGCAGAAGAGTTGTTTTCTATTTGCCGAAACTCCATATTTAGACTTTTTCTGCTAGGTTTTTGCAGTACGCCTTTATCTCAGAACGCGTTTTTCTAAAAGCTGCTTTTATTTCATCTTCAGTCCCTTTTAGTTTAGATGGATCTGAAAAACTATGGTGTATAAGTTGAGCCCCACTTGGAAACCATGGGCATGCTTCTCTTGCATGGTCACAAACCGTCAGGACCAATTCAAAATCAATGGCTTTGTATTCGTCTATATGGTTAGAAGTATGAGTCGAGATATCTATTCCATCCTCGTTCATTGCCCAAACGGCTCTAGGATTAAGGCCGTGTGTTTCTACTCCAGCGCTATAAACGGTTGCTTTACCTTCTGTAAATTGTTTCAAATAACCATGCGCCATTTGACTTCTACAGCTGTTTCCTGTGCACAGGACTAAAATGTTTTTCATGCTTTGTTGTAATATTTCTTTTTCAATTTAGCGGCTACATTCACTAATAGAATTAGTGCAGGTACTTCTACCAATGGACCAATAACTCCCGCAAAAGCTTGTCCTGAATTTAATCCGAATAAAGCGATAGCCACAGCAATAGCGAGTTCAAAATTATTTCCTGTTGCGGTAAAAGATAAAGACGCATTCTCTTTATATCCGGCCCCCATTTTCTTGGCTGCAAAAAAGCTAATCAAGAACATCACAATGAAATAGATGAGCAATGGAATAGCAATTCTGACTACATCGAAAGGTATTTCTACAATCATTTCGCCTTTGAGGCTGAACATTAGAACGATTGTAGACAGCAGAGCAATTAAGGTTATAGGTGAGATTTTAGGAATAAAAACGGTGTTATACCATTCCTCACCTCTCGCACGAATCAAGATTAGCCTGCTCATTATTCCCAAAAAAAATGGAAGACCTAAGTAGATAGCTACACTTTCGGCTATCATGCCAATAGAGATGTTTAACTCTAAAGATTCAAAACCAAAGAATGGCAATAAATAGGTGATGAAAAACCAGGCGTAAACGCTGTAAAAGAACACTTGAAAAATACTGTTTATGGCAACCAAGCCTGCCGCATACTCTCGACTACCATCAGCTAATTCGTTCCATACTATAACCATGGCAATGCAGCGCGCTAAACCGATTAGGATTAATCCAATCATATATTCTGGTTGGTCTCGTAAAAAGATAATGGCCAATGCGAACATTAAAATTGGACCTACTACCCAGTTTAAAACTAAAGAAAGAGTAAGGACTTTAGTGTCTTTGAAAACCGTTGGTAAGGTTTTGTAATTCACTTTTGCTAAAGGCGGATACATCATGAGAATAAGACCTATGGCAATGGGAATGTTTGTGGTACCACTAGACATACTTTCAATGCTTCCCGAAATAGATGGAAACAAGTATCCAGAAGCCACGCCAATGGCCATGGCTAAGAATATCCAAAGGGTTAAATATCTATCTAAGAACTTGAGGCGTTTTTTCATTTTTCAGTATTGAGATACTAGATATGAGACATTTAGTCTTGTGTCTCATATCTAATTGTCTTGTGTCTATTTTAGCAACATCCTGAAGGGCCGCAACAAGAGCCGTTGTCTTCGGTTTGTAGTTCTTTTAAATTCAGCTTTAGTTTAGCAACGGGTTCTGCCGAATTTGATTTTTCGCCATAAACAGTAATGCTAAAAATACCAGTTTCACGTGCCTTCATTTCCTCAATTTGTGTAGGACTTAAGTATTTTAGAAGAATGTCATCTGGTAACTGAACAATCTTTTCTTTTTGAATTTGAATGTTTTTAAAACCTGCGTTTTCAATAGCTTTCAGGTATTCATCCATTTGAATAGCACCAGAAACACAACCTGCATACATTTCAGCATCGTTTAGTAAAGTGTCTGGCAATTCTCCTTTCAACACAATGTCAGAAACAGAGAAATGACCGTTTGGTTTTAAGACTCTGAACATTTCATTCATCACTTTTTGCTTGTCAGGAACCAAGTTTAATACACAATTACTCACCACAACATTTGCAGAGTTTTCGGCAACAGGCATATCGTCAATGTCTCCTTGTCGGAATTCAACATTGTTGAATCCTCGCTTGTCTGCATTTATTCTCGCCTTGTTAATCATGGCAGGCGTAAAGTCAATTCCTAAAACTTTTCCAGAAACGCCAACTTCATGTCTTGCGATAAAAGCATCATTTCCGGCTCCAGATCCTAAATCAATTACCGTGTCACCTTCATTTATTTTTGCAAAATTAGTTGGCAATCCACAACCTAAGCCTAAATCGGCATCTTCGTTGTATCCCTCTAACTTTTCATAATTCTCAGCCATAATGCTGTAGTTTTCATCACTCACAGGAGTGGTGCCGCAGCATGTTGCAAGGTTATAATCTTTGCTTTGTTCAGCAACTTTAGTGTAAGATTGCTTAACGATGTCTTTTAATTCTTGTTCCGTTTTCATAACGCTTCAAATTTTTAAGTTAACAACACGTGGGGTTATAGCTTCTTAACATTAAACTCAAGGTTGAGGCAATTTTATTCCAATTCTCTGAATTGATGCAATAGTTTACGCTTGTTCCAGAAATGGTACCCTGAATAATTCCAGCATTTTTAAGTTCTCGTAAATGTTGCGATACTGTCGCTTGAGAAAGAGGAAGTACTTCAACTAAATCTCCGGTTATGCAACTATTGGTTGAAATTAGATGCTCTATTATGGCAATCCTGGCAGGGTGGCCCAAAGCTTTACAAATAGCCGAAACTTGATTCTGACTTTTTGTAAACGCATCTGTTTTTGTTAATCCCATCGCTTTATTAATTTATTGCAATATTACGATTAAGTAATTTCATAGCAATGAAAAATGTGGTTTTATTTTCTTGATTGTCATTTTTCAAATAATGAAAACGCAACGAAACCACAATACAGACAGGCCTTCAAATAATATGTGTTCTGGTTGAAATAAAGCTATAGCGAGATTGGAAAGTTCTGAGCTTGCCTCAGAGATCATCCAACCGAGGTTGGACTTTATGAATAACAGGTTAGGTTTTATTTGTGAGCCTTGAATTTTTCTTGCGCCTACGCTGAAGCTTCTGCGAAAGTGTTTGTTTCGTTTCTTTTGCTTCAAGGCAAAGAGAAATGAAAAAGCCTAGTGGCTTGATCGAAAGAAAGTACTTTTTGTCTTCAAGCCAAAAAGGTCTAGGCTTTTTTTTAAAAAAGAACTTCCTGTTCATTTCACTAAGTTCATCTGGATGATCCTCGAACAAGTTTTCAGCTATTCAGTTTCACTTACAATTAAGAGAAGTGAGTTAAGTTGTAATGCTATTTGTTTTTCTTTGTCTTAAGAGTAGATTTTTAGAAAATGAAGATATATACCAAAACCGGAGACAAGGGAACAACATCATTAGTTGGTGGCACTCGCGTTTCTAAATATGATGTTCGCCTACATGCATATGGTTCTACAGACGAGCTGAACAGTTGGATTGGATTGATTGGAGACATGTGTGAGGATGAGGAAATGGTCACTTTTTTAAGATCCATTCAAGTAGAGCTTTTCGATTTAGGCTCTAATCTAGCTTCAGAAAAAGATCAAGAGATTATTCCTTTGCCGAAGATTGAGGATTCTGCCATAAAGACATTAGAAGATAAGATTGACGAAATGAATAAAGTATTGCCTCAACTGCGAACTTTTATTTTACCTGGTGGCGATGTGCTAGTAAGTTATTGCCACATTGCCAGAACGGTTTGCAGAAGAGCAGAAAGATGGTCTGTAGAGTTAATCGAAAAGGAAGAATTAGATGAAATATATGTAAGGTATTTAAACCGTATGTCTGACTTCTTATTTGTGTTAGCTCGCTATTTTGCTCACAATAAAGAGGTTAAAGAGATTCCGTGGATTCCTAAAAAATAGGGGTCACTGAGAATAATTTTATGGGCTTGGAAAAGAGAGTAAAAAAATTACATTTGCAGAAATTAAAATTGATAGTTTAACGATGTATTGGACTTTAGAATTAGCAAGTTATCTGAGTGATGCGCCCTGGCCAGCAACAAAGGATGAATTGGTTGATTACGCCATCAGAACTGGAGCACCACTTGAGGTTGTCGAGAATTTACAGGCGTTAGAAGAAGACGAAGGAGAGGCTTATGACAATATTCTAGAGATATGGCCAGACTATCCTACAGAGGAAGATTTCCTCTGGAACGAAGACGAATATTAAAAACGAAATATGAAGCTGCCGATTAGGGTAGCTTTTTTTTTGTCTTTTTAATTTTGCCAACGCTTTAACCAAAGCCTTTTAGCTTCAATTCTGACACTTTGTCTAAATGCCTGTTGTGGCATTTTTTTCGTTAGTAGATATTGCACTTAAATATGAAGTCAGCAAGCCCTTAAAAGTTATTTTTGCGAGCCTTGTTGATGAATGATAAAGACATGACGACATGTTAAATTTTTTAAAGAAAATATTTGGAGACAAATCTGTTAAAGATTTGAAAGAACTCCGTCCCATAGTTGATAAAATTAAAGCGGTTGAACCTGGAATTGCTAAGCTTTCTGCCAATGAATTACGTGCTAAAACTCAAGAGTTTAGAGCGATAATCGCTAAAAGTAGCGAAGCTGAAAACAAAGAGATTGCCGAGCTAAAAGTAAAGATTGATGCGACAACTGATTTTGCTGCGAAAGAGCAATTTTATGAAAGAGTAGATGAGCTTGAAAAACTAGCCTACGATAAGAACGAAGCTGCACTTGAAGAGATCTTACCTGAAGCTTATGCTGTGGTTAGACATACGGCAAGGCTATTCAATGAAAACAAAGAAATTACTGTTCGTGCCTCAGAAATGGACGAGCAACTTGCAGCTAGATATCCTCATGTAAGCATTAATGGCGAAGATGCCATTTTTCAAAATTCTTGGGACGCTGCTGGTACACCAGTTACCTGGAATATGGAGCATTACGATGTTCAGTTGATTGGTGGTTATGTACTTCACAGTGGTAAAATTGCTGAGATGGCAACAGGTGAAGGAAAAACATTGGTTGCAACTTTACCGGTTTATTTAAATGCCTTAACGGGAAAAGGTGTTCACTTGGTAACGGTGAACGATTATCTCGCGAAACGTGATTCAGAATGGATGGGACCACTTTATCAATTTCACGGGTTAACCGTAGATTGTATTGATCGCCACAAACCGAATTCTGAAGAAAGAAGACAAGCCTATTTAGCTGATATTACTTTCGGCACAAACAACGAATTCGGTTTTGATTACTTGAGAGACAATATGTCTCGTAACCCAGAAGATTTGGTTCAGCGTGGTCACAATTACGCTATTGTAGATGAAGTTGATTCTGTATTAGTAGATGATGCCCGTACGCCATTAATTATTTCTGGTCCTACGCCAAATGGAGATAAAGACCGTGAAAGTTTTAACATCTTAAAGCCGTACGTAGTAAAATTAATGCAGGCGCAGCGCACAGTTGTGCAAGGCGAATTATCTAAGGCTAAAAAATTAATTGCAGAAAAAGATGGTGCTGAAGGTGGCAAGCATCTTTTACGTGCTTATCGCGGATTACCGAAAAATAAGGCATTGATTAAGTTTTTAAGTGAAGATGGCGTAAGAGCGCTGCTTCAAAAAACGGAATCTTTGTTTATGCAAGAGCAAAGTAAAAACATGCACATTATTGACGATGAGCTTTACTTTACAATTGACGAAAAGCAAAATCAAGTAGACCTTTCTGAACAAGGAATTGAGCTGATTTCTAATGATACGGAGCCAGATTTCTTTGTGCTTCCAGATATTGGTTCTGAAATTGCCGTTCTCGAAAAATCTGAATTAGATCAAGAGGAAAAAGCGGTTAAGAAAACAGAAATGATGACTAATTTTGGTTTGAAGAGCGAACGCGTTCATACCATGAATCAGTTGTTGAAAGCCTATTCGTTGTTTGAAAAAGATACGGAATACGTGTTGATGGAAAACAAAGTGATGATCGTTGATGAACAGACCGGTCGTATTATGGACGGTCGTAGATTCTCTGATGGTCTTCACCAAGCCATTGAAGCAAAAGAAAATGTAAAGATTGAAGCGTCTACGCAAACCTATGCTACAGTAACCTTGCAGAATTATTTCCGTATGTATAGCAAACTGTCTGGTATGACGGGTACTGCAGAAACTGAAGCGGGTGAACTTTGGGAAATCTATAAATTAGATGTTGTTGTTATTCCTACGAACCGTCCGATTACAAGAGACGATGTTCAAGATCAGGTTTATAAAACCAAACGAGAAAAATACAATGCGGTCATCGCAGAAGTTGTGAGACTTCGTGAACAAGGCCGTTCTATTTTGGTAGGTACAACTTCTGTTGAAATTTCAGAATTGCTTTCTAGGGCATTGAAAATTCAAAAAGTTCCACATCAAGTACTGAATGCAAAATTACACCAGAAGGAAGCAGATGTTGTTGCTGAAGCCGGTCGTCCAGGTACAGTAACCATTGCAACGAACATGGCTGGTCGTGGTACAGATATTAAATTGTCTGATGAAGTAAAAGCTGCTGGTGGTTTAGCTATTGTCGGTACAGAGCGACACGATTCCAGACGTGTAGACCGTCAGTTAAGAGGTCGTGCCGGTCGTCAAGGAGATGTGGGTTCTTCGCAATTCTATGTATCTCTAGAAGATAACTTAATGCGTTTGTTCGGTTCTGAAAGAATCGCAGGTATTATGGATAAAATGGGCTTGGAAGAAGGAGAGATGATTCAGCATGGAATGGTTTCGAAATCTATTGAAAGAGCACAGAGAAAAGTAGAAGAAAACAACTTTGGTGTACGTAAGCGTTTATTGGAATATGATGATGTAATGAACTCTCAGCGTGAGGTGATTTACAAAAGAAGGCGCCATGCTCTTTTTGGAGAACGTTTGTCTGTAGATATTTCAAATATGATTTATGATACCTGTGGAAGCATTGTGTCAGAGTTTCAACCTTCTAAAGATTACCAAGGGTTCAAGTTAGAATTATACCGCGTTTTGGCTTTAGATTCTGAAATCAATGAGGATGATTTTAATCAGAAAAACGAGGATGAAGTTACAGACTTTGTTTACAATAAGGCTATTGAGGCATACCAATTAAAGACCGAGCGCATCGCTAAAGTTGCTTTCCCGGTAATTAAGAATGTGTATAGCAACAAGAACAATAATTTCCAAAACATTGTTGTGCCATTTACGGATGGTGTGAAGTCGATGCAGGTTGCAACGAACTTAAAAGATGCTTACGATTCTGAAGGAAAGACATTAACGAAAGACTTTGAAAAAGGTATTGTTTTAGCCATTATTGATGACAGCTGGAAAGAGCACTTACGTGAGATGGACGAGTTACGTCAGAATGTTCAAGGAGCACAATACGAGCAGAAAGATCCGTTGTTAATTTATAAGTTCGAGTCTTTCAAATTGTTTCAAAACATGTTGGATGCAACCAATAAGGAAATCGTTTCTTTCTTGATGAAAGGTGATTTACCACATCCTGATCCTTCTCAAATGAGGCAGGCGCCTGTGAAGCAGAAAACAGATTTAAGTGGTTTGCAGACAAGTCGTTCTGATGCCCAAGAAATCGCACAAGGTGGCGGTGGGCAAGGACAACCTAATCAGCCGCAAAGACCACCTAAACCAAAGCAGGTAATTAAAACTGAAAAACAGTACGGTCGAAACGAACGGGTTAAAATTCAGAACCTAACCACGGGCGAAGAAAAAGAAGTGAAGTACAAACAGGCAGAGCCTCTATTGGCAGATAATCAATGGACTGTTGTTGAGTAAACTTCTAGATACTTAGAAAAAAGACAAGTAGAGTAAAAAGCCCGATGCATTGCATCGGGCTTTTTTGTTTAAAATATTTTTAAAGGGTAGCAGTCTTTCGCTGTCGCGGATTTGCACCCAGTTAAAGAGCTTGGGCTGGCGCCAGTTTGTAACTGGTGTCCAAATAGTATTAGCAAACAAATAGCTTAGTGTGGCATGTTAACTTTTTCGCAGCACGGATTGAAAATCCGCGCCAGCGTGGGAGTTTAAAGAATAACGAAGATTAACACGAAATCGTTTATTCTTCAATCTTGATATCTAGTAATTTTTTAGCAGCAACATGCGCTTCAGGAGAAAAGTCGGTGCTCGTTGAAATGTATTGAAGTTGAGCTTTTGTTTTAGTCTCAAAACGCTTTTCAAGTTTCGTAATCGTTTTGGGATACAACGTGTTTTTACTTTCGGCTGGTCCTGAAATTTGTTTGATTAAATTTTTGACAATTAAAGGGTTAAAGCCTAAGTGTAAAATAAGAAAGCCAAAAGCAATGAGATCTATTGACAACCATCCTATAGAAAAACTCATTCCAAAGTTTGTTAACTCTAGAAGTGGAGATAAGGCAAGCAATAAATACAAGGCATATACACTCTTCCAAAGCTTACGTGTAAAAAAGGAGATACCCCAAATGATCAAGAGCAAAACGTGAGCTAAAATCATTTCTCCTGAGAAAACAGGCGTGGTAATCGTAACCTTATCTGAATTCGCTACTGATATACCGAATAAGTTGAAGTACGAGAACAAAATAATGCCGGTGAGTAAAAACAGCGAAATGCCAGGCCTAAAGTCTTTTGGGTGTATTTTTGGAAAATGCACTGGCATTGATACTACGCTAATAAAACCTCTTCTACAAACTCCCTTACACAGCCGTGGCCACCATTTTTGGAAAGTACAACATCAGCAATGGCAATGACTTTCTTTACAGCATCAGCTGGGCAAGCACTTAGACCAACTGCTTCCATCACAGGAATGTCTTTTAAGTCATCGCCAATGTAGGCGACTTCTTCTGCTTTTAAGTTTAGATTTTTAAGCCACTGGTTTAAGATTTCAAGCTTTGGCGTATAGCCCACATACACGTGGTTTACCTTCAACACTTTTGCACGCGCTTCTACTAAGGCTAAGGAATGCCCAGCGCTTATAAAACCAAAGTCTATTCCTGCATCGCGACACAAGCCAACGGACATGCCGTCTTTCACGCTAAAGCGTTTCATTTCTTCGCCCGTGCTGCTGAAATACATGCCGCCATCGGTCATCACGCCATCCACATCAGTGATGAGCATTTTTATTTTTTTGGCTTTCTCTTTAAGCATTCAACGCTTGTCTAATGTTCATAGCTTTGGTTAAAATGCCTTCCAATTTGTCTAATTGCAACATGGTATGCGGGTCGCTTTTTGCTGTTTTAGGATCAGGATGCACTTCCATAAAGAAGCCATCAGCGCCAGTAGCAGCGGCAGATAATGCAACCGTTTCAATCATACTTGGATCTCCACCTGTAACACCTTCTGTTTTGTTGGGTTTTTGTACGGCATGCGTACAATCCATAATCGTGAAAGCGCCCAAAGCCTTTAATCTTGTAATGGCAGTTGCGTCTACAATTAAGTCGGTATAGCCAAAGCTATTTCCGCGCTCGGTTAGCCACACTTTTTCGTTGCCTGTGCTTCTCACTTTTTCCAAAGGAAACAGCATCGCTTCTGGAGAAAGGAATTGCCCTTTCTTAATGTTTACGCCTTTTCCTGTTCTTCCAGCCGCCAACAGCAATTCTGTTTGTCGACACAAGAATGCGGGAATTTGAATATTGTCTACATACTTAGCAACTAGGTCTGCTTCGTGACTTTCGTGGATGTCGGTAATCGTTTGAACGCCTAATTCTTTCCCCACGCTTTGAAGAATTCCCAAAGCGAGTTCATCACCAATTCCAGTGAAGCTATCTAAGCGGCTGCGGTTTGCTTTTCGGTAACTGCCTTTAAATATAAAGTTGATGTCTAAAGCATCGCAAATGCGTTTTACTTCGCGACCAATAATAAATGGCATTGTATCGTCTTCTATGGCGCAAGGCCCTGCTATCAGTGTAAACTTACTCATTTCCTCGTGCTTTAGAACCTAAGTACCCGCTGTGGTGCCTTAGGGCGTATTGTTCTTTTGTAAATCCTATTTTCTCTTCCATCAGTACTACCAAAACGTCTCCAACAACGGTCATCACTGTTGTAGATGTTGTGGGCGCTAAACCTAACGGACAAATTTCTTTTGGGTTGCCTGTCAATAAGGTGACATCGCTAAAATTTGCCAATTCACCTTCCGGGTTTCCGGTTAAACCGATGATTTTTATTTCTGGATAAATGCGTTTTACCAAGTGCTCTAATTCAATGATCTCCCTTGTTTTACCAGAGTTTGAAATCAAAAGTAAAATATCATTTTCTTGCACCATTCCTAAGTCGCCATGCTGCGATTCACTCGGATGTAAAAATATAGCTGGCGTACCAGTAGAAGCCAAAGTAGTGGCGATGTTTACGCCAATTTGCCCGGCTTTTCCCATTCCAGATACAACTAACTTTCCACGTTTTACGTGTACTTGTTCGTGAATCAATTCGATGGCGTTTTGAATGATGCCATCGATAGGGATATTTTTAATGGCCTCAACTTCTTTGGCAATTAAGGCTTGAATTTTAGACTGTACCATAGTAACTAGATAGGTGGCAAATTTAGGTTTTAGTTATAAGGTTCTAAAGTTTAAAATTTCTTTTGGTTTTAATTCTCTGTGTGCTATTTTTTGATCAAATCAAAAGTGTTTTGTGCATCGTTTAGTTCGGCCTTCAATGAAAAACGGTTTTCGTTGAAATTGAGCTTTAGTGAAACTGGAAAGCGGAGAGCTTGCTCGAAGATCATCCAGCTGAACTTAGCGAAATGAAAACGAAGTTCTTTTTTAATTGTAAGTCTTGATCTTTTTGGTTTTTTTTGGGTCAAGCCAAAAACTAACATCAACCAAGCATTCATAGCTCAAGGACGAAACATTTTGTACTTCCGCTCAAACCACTTGGGCTTTTCCTTTTTCATTGATAAAAAGGAAACAAAAATCTATGTCATTTTAAGGAACATCCCCATGGGATCGTTGTCTTTTCCACGCTGCATGCCTCCGGCAATTGCGCTTGAACGCAACTTGTTCTAGAAAATGACAATTACATCAAAAATTTGTTCAGAAAACAAACCTAAAATGTATAAAACAGAACTAAGAAGAAATCACATTCATTTCCTTAATCAAATCCAACCCTTGATATTTTAAAAGTAATTGCGCTACCGTGAGCGTGTCTTTTTCGCAGTATACTTTTATGCGTTCCAAATCATTGTCGTTGTAATATACAGAACCAACCTGTGAGCCATCTATGTCATCTTTAGGCGTAGGAATATCGAATAGAGCAGCCAATAGTTTTAAGCTTGTAAAATGTTTGTAATCGCCAAACTTCCATAGCTCCATAGTGTCTAGATGCTGGACTTCCCAAGGTTTTTTGCCGGCCAAGTTTAATGAAGATGGAATGTCAACTCCATTGATTAGCATTCTTCTAGCGATGTATGGAAAGTCAAATTCTTTGGCGTTGTGTCCGCAGAGTAAATGATGTGGTTCGTTATAATGTTTTGTGATTAATTCAGAAAACTCTTGTAACAAAATAGTTTCATCATCCCCATAGAAGGACTTTACATGAAACTCGTGTTGGTTTCCGCTATAGCGAAGATAACCACAAGAAATGCATACGATTTTACCAAACTCTGCATAAATGCCAGCTTGCTTTTCGTAAAATTCTTCTGGGCTAAATTCATCTTTTCGCTGCCATTTGGTTTTATCAGCATAAAGCTTCTGCCATGTTTCGTCTAAATCACCAAAAGTGGGTGCTCCTGAAACAGTTTCGATGTCTAAAAATAATACGTTGGTAAGGTTTAGGTTTTTGAGTAACATTTTAATTAATATCTATAGTGTATGAAGTATTTAAAAGTGTTGTATTGCTTAAGGTTGTGTTTATTTTAATGAGCTGGTTTTCTGTTTTTACTAGGGTAGAAGAAAACCGAACCTTAAATCCTATGCTTGGAGAGTCTACGCTGTTGCCATAGCCTTGAAGATGTGAGTTCAGCTGATTAATTAAATCGTCAGGGTTGGTATAGGTTACGCCTTTAAAAATAAAGCTACAGTCATCTGTAATGTTTCGATCCGACCCACCTTCAGTTTTTGCGAAAACCAAAATACTTTCATAGTTGTTTTGAAATATCCAATTGCTTTCTTCCTTTTTGGCATAGGCCGTTGTGCTAAATAAAGAAGGTATTACAAAATTTGAAGCTGTTTGGACATATACGTATTGCATTGTTGCTTCAAGTTCGGACCATTTTACTGCATTGTCTTCGGTTAAAGACCTGTTATTGACAAAGTTTCTTAGATTCAGGTAGCTCTCATTAATTTCTACTTGATATGTTCTTGGCTTACTGCAGGAAGCTAATAAATCGATTATGAGCATAAAGGCGAAAACGTAAGCTACTTTTCTAGTCATTATAAAATCTATTTTGAAATAATTTATTGAATGTAAATTTAGTAATTCAATTTCTATTGAAGGATGAAGATTCTTGTTTCATATGGATTAAGAGTCAATGGGGCAGAAGCGATGTGGTCGTTGATTCCGAAGATGTCTTTTAATACTATCGAACCTTCGAACCTTTCTTTGTAGCGCGACAAATCTTCAATAACGACTTCTTCAGAAGCATTCATGATGACCATAATCTCTTCGTTTTCCGTATAGCGGAAATAGCAATAGACGCCATCTTTAGGTACGAATTGAACGAGCTTACCTTCAGTTATCGCTTTGCTTTTTTTTCTAAAGTGGGCTAAATTTTTAATGTAATTAAAAGCTTCGTTTTCTAATTCTGTTCTTCCAGACGCTTCAAATTTGTTGACACTGTCTTCTTTCCAGCCACCCCAAAAATCTTCTCGAATTTCACCATGTCCGTCCGTTGCTTTCATGAGTATTTCTGTGCCGTAGTACATTTGAGGAATACCTCGAGTTGTCAACATCAGAGCATTTGCCATTTTAAACTTCCGCATATCCTCTTCCAACAGCCCGTATATTCTAGCAATGTCATGGTTGTCTAAAAAGGTTACTAAGTTTTCTGGTTGTGAGTACAAATAATCGCCAGACAACACATAGTATATTCTGTTAATGCCTTCTGCCCAGCCATGTTTTTCCTTAAAGCCCTTATGAATTGCAAAAGCCAATTGAAAATCTGTAACGCTCTGCAAGTTTGTATTGCCTGGGTTTAATGGATTGTCTTTGGCAAACCAACTTTGCACTTGTGGACCATGCACCCAAGTCTCGCCAAACATGAAGAATTTCGGATATTCTCTTCCTATTTCATCCGCAAATTTGGACATGTATTCTTTTTCAGGATAGGCATAAGTGTCTATTCTAAATGCATCAATACCAAATTCCTCAATCCACCAGATAGAGTTTTGTGTCATGTAATTTGCAATGTGGGTATTACTTTGGTTAATATCTGGCATGTGTTTGTCAAACCATCCATCGGTCATTAAAGTTTTGTCTTTTTCTGAAGCATAAGGATCATGCAAAGACGTTGCACGGTAATTTGTTTGTGTAAATTCTGGCCACTCGTTTACGAAATCATCTTGAGGCATGTCTTTCATTAAATAGTGTTCGTTGCCAAAATGGTTGTACACCACATCCATAATTACTTTGATGCCTTTTGTATGACAGGCATCAATAAAGGCTCTGTATTCTTCATTGGTTCCAAAGCGCGGGTCTATTAAATAATGATCGGTTATGGCATAGCCGTGGTAAGATTCTTTGGGTTGGTCATTTTCTAAAAGTGGATTAATCCATAAAGCGGTTACACCTAAGTCATACAAATAATCAATTTTACTTCGTATGCCTGCGATGTCTCCGCCATGTCTTCCATACGGCTCAAAACGATTTACTTCTATTTCATTCATGCCTTTTACGACATCGTTTTTCTCATTGCCGTTTGCAAATCGGTCAGGAGTAATTAAATAAACTAAATCTGAGGGTTCTAATCCCATAAGACTTTTGTTTTGGTCACTTCGTGCTTTTAGCTCGTAATTCACGTGTTTTTTTCCACTGTAAATTTTAAGGTTTTGAGGTTCAGCAGTGTTAGAAATGTAGAGTTGAACAAACAAATAATGAGCGTTATCATTCAATTCAACTGAAAGTAAAATCACATTTTCTGAATTTATCGTTACATCATCAGATAAATCGGTTCCTTTTATCAATAACTCTAAGGTGTCATTTTGCATTCCAATCCACCAAAATGGAGGGTCAACGCGCTCAATGTTTTGAGCTATTGTACTCAATGAAAATCCTAGTAAGCTGAATGCCAGTGCAAGTCTAGATATGTGTTTTGTCATATTAGTGTATTTTATACACTTAATGTGTATGTCAAATAGAATATTTTCCTACTTTCGCATTAAATGTAAAAAGTACACTAAGGTATAACGGAAAATTTAATTTTATGAGAAAGCATTATTTTTTATTTCTATTTGCGCTTGTTTCTACTTTTGGGTTCGCTCAATTAAGGACGGTAACATTCCAAGTAGATATGGGTAGTACAACAATTAACATGACTGGTGTGCATGTAGCTGGAGATTTTCAAGACACAGCTGGTGCAACAGGGAATTGGAAACCAGACGAGACGACATTGGCACAAGTAGGTGCAACTACGGTTTACAGTGTAACAGTGTCTATTCCTGATGGAACGTATCAGTACAAGATGTTGAATGGTGACAATTGGCCAGATGAAGAAACGATTCCTTCTGAAAGTCAAGTAGGTGGTGGTAACGGAAATCGTTTCATTACAATCTACAAAGACACAACTTTAGCTGCGGTAGAATTCTCTGGAAACGCTCCTGCAGGCAAAGACTTGATGCGTCTGGTAACAGATATGTCTCAAAAAGTAACTTTTGGAACAGTAACTGTTGCGGGTGATTTTCAAATGGCAGCAGGTTTCCCAGGTAACTGGGATGCAAACGCAACAGAAATGTTCAATGCAGACCCTAACAGACCAATGGTTTACGAAAGACTATTGTATGTTGTTGCAGATACATTTGCCTACAAATTAATTGAAGGCGGTAACTGGGAATCAGTGCCTTCTGCTTGTGAGTCGGGTGGTAACAGACCTATGATTGTTAATGGTGATATCGTTGAAGAAAACTGTTTCGCAATGTGTGGACCTTGTCCTGCAGCGCCATTACCACAATACACAATGACTTTGATGGTAGACATGCAAAATCACTTAGCTTGTAACATGATGGATTCATTAGACGTTGCAGGTTCTTTAAACGGCTGGGCCGGGGGAGACCTTTTAACAGATATGGGTGATGGCATTTGGGGAACAACCATGATGGTAGATTCAGGTGAAGTACAATTCAAGTTTAGATCTCACTTAGGTGGAAACGTAAGCTGGGAAGGTGTTCCTAACCGTGTAGCTGTGCATTCTTCAGCGGATACTGTTCAAGCTTGTTTTAATGTAGATGGCTTAGGTGGGTATTGTAACCCAATTCCAGCTAAAGCTGATTTAACGTTTAGAGTAGATATGGCTACTTGGGGTGGTTCTATTGATACTGCTGGGGTTTATCTTATTGGTGACTTCACAGCATGGCAAACAAATGCTATTCAAATGACGGCATTACCAGGTGGTATTTATGAAACTACAGTAACAGATTTCTGTCCCGGTTCTATGTACTTCAAATTTGTAAACGGTACACCTGATGCAAGTAACTCTGCCAACGAAGAAAACGCTGGTTTAGATTCTACGTGTGCTGTTGATAATGGAGTTGGTGGAATGAACAGATTCTTCGAAAGACAAAATGCAAATGCAACTACTTTCAACTTGATCTTTGATTCTTGTGCTGGTATGAACATTAGCATTGACGAAGAAGAAAAAACAGACATCGTGAAAATGTATCCTAACCCAATGACAAATTCAGCTTGGATTGAATTGACGGAAGGAAACTTTGATGTTACTGTTTTAGACTTGTCTGGAAGAACCATTAAGAATATGAGTAACGTAAGCGGAAAAGTTGAAATCACTAGAGACAACTTAACTTCTGGTCTTTACATCGTTACTGTAACAAACGACAAAGGTGCAGCAAGTAGTGCTAAACTTATTGTTGAGTAAGAATACTTTCATTATTTATTAAAAAGTCTCGGCCTTTGGTCGGGACTTTTTTTTGTATTTTATTAACTTGTTCTTTATCTAGAAGACACCTATGACCGAATTTCAAATAAATGACCCAAGCTTAGAATCTCAATGGAGAGCACTTATATTATTTGGAAAAAACTCGGCTACATACAAATTTGCATTCGCAAAGAGTTTGTTGGAGTTAATTGATAAGCAGACAACGAGTATTTCCCTTTCTGATTTAGCTAGGCCTTTTTCCAGAAATATTACAGAACATTTAAGTCAAAGCGATAAACAAGGGAATTCTAATTCAAGTAAGTTCTTGAATTATTGCAGAGATTTTAATAATGATGTAATTGATGAAGCGCAACTTTTATTTCAAACTGAAAAATTAGGTTTTGTAAATGTTGTTGATGCATTTCAAAATAT
>Ga0102886_1000516_pt1 | contig 16873 bp, 18 predicted proteins | sample Colrivmet1550A02_FD_84499 | JGI IMG/M metagenome (GOLD analysis project Ga0102886, IMG submission 84499) | Estuarine microbial communities from the Columbia River estuary - metaG 1550A-02 | ecosystem: Environmental > Aquatic > Marine > Intertidal zone > Estuary | place: USA: Columbia River... | reverse complement strand
TGGTTCTGCCTTACTTGCTGTTATAGGTTATTGGATACATAGCTGCTGATACTGTTATTGTCTAGTTCAGCTGGGTCTAACACGCCACTGTAATAACCTAAAAATGCCTGTTGCGCTGCATATCCAATTTGTGAACCAATATTGAGATAGGCTTCTTCTAGTAGTTCACCGTCTAACTTTAGAATGTCACCAAAAGGGGTGCCGTTGGCGTAATGAAGAAAGTATTGGTCTAAACCGTTGGATGTATTTCCTTTTGCATTTACCCTTGATTTGTATTGGTTGCTATTGTCTGAGTTTAAGGCCAAACTGATTTTTTTCCAAGGGCTGTTTTTACTGTTGTCGTACACAAAAACAATACCTGCTTCGTTAAAACCCAAATGGCCTTTATTGGCTTGGGTATTTGTCGCATTTAATTGGGTGTTGTTTTCTGTCTGAAAATGAGAGAGTCCAAAGCCCATTTGACTGTGCTTGAATACGGCAGCCCCTGCAGGATTAATGGCAAGCGCAGAGAAATCTCCCCCTAGGGCGCCAAAAGCACCAGCCATGGCTTGGAATCTTGCTGTTCCTGTCCTTTGCTCTAGTCCAAACAATGGAAGGTCCTGAATTTGTTGTGCATAGGTTAATAAGCCTGTGGCTAAAAAGACCCCTAATAATACTTTTTTCATTTATTGTAAATGCTATTTAATTTCTCCTTCCACTAGATTTGCTGCTAGAAGAAGACCTGCTAGAAGAACTGGATCGGTTACTGCTACTGCTCCTTACATTATTAGAAGATCTTACAGCAGGAGCGCTGTTAGTGTTGCTAGAGCGATTAATGCTAGATCTTTTTACAGGACTACTTTGGGTATTATAGCTCCTTCTAATAGGACTTACATTTCTAACACTATTTGTGCCAGTGCTTCTTGTAGCATTGCTATTAAAATTACTCGTTCTAGGCGCTAGATTTCTGTACAGTTGGTTGTTAGGACTCTGAATACTTCTCACAGTGTTGCTCCTTGTTGCGCGAGGTGTTCTTACAATACTGTTGTTTCTTATTGCGTTAGAAGTGTTGTAAGTACGGTCCCTAAGGTTGTTAGATAAATTATTAGCAGAGACCATTCTCGTGTTTCCATTAGAGGACACAGTTCTTGTATTAGAAGTTGTTCTTCCAATATTGTTTCTAAGTCCGTTGTTAGAAGTTACTATTCCATCAATAGACCGATTATTGTTTTTGTAAGCGTCTATTACCCTGCTGTTGTCAGTGGTTCTGAGATAATTCCTCAACCCACTCACACTTAAAGTATTTTTTCTGAGGGCATAGCTGCTATTGCTTCTTTGGATCTGGTTGTTTTTGCCTCTTCTGGTCGCATTTACCGCAACATTAGTTCTGTATGGACTCCTGTTGAATTGGTTGCTTCTACCAAATCCATTGACTCTAGCATAGTTGTAAGGTCCGTAAAATGCCACTGGGTTTTGAAAACCCCATCCGTTCCATCCCCAACTGTTCCAACTGTTCCAGCCCATATTGTTCCAATTGTTAAAGCCCCAGCCCCATTGATCAAATCCCCAAGGGTTCATGCCCCATTGGTTAAATCTCCAGTTTCTCCAAGGGCGAAATCTTATGTTACTCATATTGGCAAAAGAGGAGAAATAAAGCCCTTGCATGCCCATAGGAACTATCCCTGGATTGCCAAAAAATGAATCTCCTGGATAAAAATGATCAAACCAAGGATTGTTATGAATTTGAATGGTCACTGCAGACGGGCTGCTTCCCCAACCCGCTTGAGCATTATTTTGACCCGAAGACACTTGATTGTTTTGGGGTTGGTATCCCTGACTTTCGTCATAGTTTTCATTGTATTCTCCAGAATTGTATTGGTCTGCAGAAGTGAAATTGTCTTCTTCTAATAAGGAGGCGTAAGTGTTGGCGCGATCCGAAAAATAAGACCCAAATTCATTTGGGTTTTCGTTCACCAACGGAACAGCTGTTTCAGTAGCAGCCACCGTTCTTACTACCCCATTGGGATTGCTGTAAATCCCATCTTGTGCGTAATAAGATGCTTGGGTGAAACTTCCACATGAAGTCAAAAACAAGCTTGCTGTTGTTAGTAATCCTAAAGATCTAAAACCGGAAGTAAATGTTTGTGTTTTCATATGGCTATAATTTAATTGTTATGCTCTTTAAAAATAGTTAGTTTTGTGCCACAGTGCCAGACTAGTAAAATCGCTTTAAAAAGGCGCAGCACTGAGAATTATATACTAACTATAGGCTAAATTACAAGATTTGTGCCAAACTCTAAGTTATGAGTAAAAATTTAACCAAAAGAAGTGAAGACTACTCTAAGTGGTATAACGAATTAGTAGGAAAAGCAGACCTTGCAGAGAATTCTGGCGTGAGGGGTTGTATGGTAATAAAACCATACGGATATGCCATTTGGGAAAAAATGCAGGCCGCTTTAGACCATATGTTTAAAGAAACGGGCCATGAGAATGCCTATTTCCCCCTGTTCATACCCAAGTCATATTTTAGTAAGGAGGCGAGCCATGTAGATGGTTTTGCTAAAGAATGTGCTGTAGTGACCCATTATAGGCTTAAAAATGCAGAAGATGGGAGTGGCGTAATTGTTGATCCTGATGCTAAATTAGAAGAAGAATTAATTGTCAGACCTACTTCAGAGACCATCATTTGGGATACTTATAGAAAGTGGATACAATCTTATAGAGACCTTCCTTTGCTTATTAATCAGTGGGCCAATGTAGTTCGCTGGGAAATGAGAACGCGTTTGTTTTTGAGAACATCAGAGTTTTTGTGGCAAGAAGGACATACCGCTCATGCTACCAAAGAAGAGGCTATTGCTGAGGCTGAGCAAATGATGGAGGTGTACGCTACATTTGCACAGGAATTTATGGCGGTTCCTGTGATTAAAGGATTAAAAACGGAGTCTGAACGTTTTGCTGGTGCCTTAGAAACCTATTGTATTGAAGCCATGATGCAAGATGGAAAAGCATTACAGGCAGGTACGTCTCACTTTTTAGGACAAAATTTCGCCAAGGCTTTTGATGTGACCTACGCAACAAAAGAAGGAAAACAAGCGCATGTATGGGCCACTTCATGGGGAGTTTCTACCCGACTAATGGGTGCACTTATTATGACCCATTCAGACGACAACGGATTGGTATTACCCCCAAAATTAGCCCCCATACAAGTAGTTATTGTACCTATATATAAAGGTACAGACCAATTAGACGCTATAGCAGAAAAAGTAGCACCTTTAGTAAAGGCGCTTAAGTCTAAGGGAATTTCAGTGAAGTTTGACCAAAGAGATACACACAAGCCAGGATTTAAATTTAATGAATACGAACTCAAAGGGGTTCCTATTCGTTTGGCTATTGGACAAAGAGATTTAGACAACAATACGTTTGAAGTAGCCAGAAGAGACACCCTAACTAAGGAAACAGTCGCTTCAGACCATTTAGTGGAGCATGTAGAGCAGTTGTTAGCCGTTATTCAAGACAATCTATACCAACGTGCCCTTGAATTTAGAGACACCCACATTACCCCTGTAGACACTTTTGAAGAATTTAAAAAGGTCTTAAATGAAAAGGGTGGTTTTATTGCGGCGCATTGGGATGGCACTATAGCCACAGAAGCGAAGATAAAAGACGCTACAAAGGCTTCTATTAGGTGTATTCCTATCGATGCAAAAGAAGAGCAAGGCCTGTGTATTCTTACGGGCAAGCCCTCTTCTAAAAGGGTCTTATTTGCAAAGGCCTATTAAAAAAAGAAAAAATTGTAGCGGACTCTTGCAATAGTGAAAAATAGTTGTATTTTTGCATCCGCAATTGCGCAAACTAATGGTCCGTTCGTCTAGGGGTTAGGACGCCAGGTTTTCATCCTGGTAACAGGGGTTCGATTCCCCTACGGACTACAAATTTTATCCGCAGCAGTTGCTGCAAACCGGTCCGTTCGTCTAGGGGTTAGGACGCCAGGTTTTCATCCTGGTAACAGGGGTTCGATTCCCCTACGGACTACAAAAGCGAATGGTAACATTCATAACAATTACAAATTAAAACTATGGCTAATCACAAGTCTGCATTAAAGAGAATTAGAAGAAACGAGGCGGTGCGTTTACGTAACAAGTACCAGCACAAGACCATGCGTAACGCCCTTAAGAAATTACGTTTAGAAGAAGATAAGAAAGCAGCTTTAGAGATGCTTCCATCTGTAATTTCTATGATTGATAAGTTGGCGAAACGCAATATCATTCATTCTAACAAAGCTTCTAACTTGAAGAGTAAGTTAACCAAACAAGTAGCGACTCTTTAAGTAGAGATCTCTTACTCGTTTTACCTTATACGCCTGTGGTATTTTTCAATACCACAGGCTTTTTTTGTGCCCTACTTAAGGGTGTCACAGGTAAAAAAAAACGCCGCGGAGAAATCCGCGGCGTTTTAATATATTTATCAAAAGTGATTATTGATTCATGGTCAATAAGAACTCCTCATTGTTTTTAGTTTGTTTAAAGCGCTGCTCAATAAACTCCATGGCTTCAACAGGGTTCATGTCTGCAAGGTATTTGCGCATGATCCACATACGTTGCACTGTTTGCTCGTCTAATAAGAGGTCATCTCTACGTGTACTAGAAGAGGTAAGGTCAATGGCAGGGAAAATTCTTCTGTTAGATATTTTTCTATCTAATTGAAGTTCCATATTACCTGTTCCTTTGAACTCTTCAAAAATCACCTCGTCCATTTTAGATCCAGTCTCTGTTAAAGCAGTGGCTATAATAGTAAGAGAACCCCCATTTTCAATGTTTCTAGCGGCTCCGAAGAATCTTTTTGGTTTGTGTAGTGCGTTGGCGTCTACCCCTCCACTGAGCACCTTACCTGAGGCAGGTTGAACGGTATTGTAGGCTCTGGCTAATCTGGTGATTGAATCTAAAAGAATCACCACATCATGGCCACATTCTACCAATCGTTTCGCTTTTTCTAAAACAATATTAGCCACCCTTACATGTTCTGTGGCTTCCTTATCAAAAGTAGAAGCTATGACCTCTCCTTTTACATTTCGCTGCATGTCTGTCACTTCCTCAGGGCGTTCATCTATTAACAAGATAAGTTGGTACACCTCAGGATGATTGGCTGCAATTCCGTTAGCAATGTCTTTAAGAAGCATGGTCTTACCCGTTTTAGGTTGGGCTACAATCATTCCTCTTTGACCTTTACCTATAGGGCAAAATAAATCTATGATTCTATTGGATATATTACTCTGTCTTTCAGATAGTTTGAATTTTTCTTCTGGAAATAAAGGGGTCAAATGCTCAAAAGCTACACGGTCTCTAACGACTTGTGGGTCTTGACCATTAATTTTATTTACTTTGATGAGTGGGAAATACTTTTCACCTTCTTTTGGAGGTCTTACTTCTCCCAATACAGTATCTCCTGGCTTTAAACCGAACAGTCTTATCTGAGATTGAGATACGTATATATCATCTGGAGAAGATAGGTAGTTGTAATCAGAAGATCTCAAGAAACCATATCCATCCTGCATAATATCTAAAACCCCTTCAGAGGCAATGATACTGTCAAATTCATAGTCAGGATCCTTGTACCTATTCTTTAATTCTTTGTCGAAATTAAAGTTTTTTTCTGGACGGTTTTGATTGGGATTTTTTCTGTTTTGCTGTTTGGGCGCATGTTGGGGATGGTTCCTTTGCTCTGTAGATTTTTCAGTTGGTCTAGCTTCCCTGTTGTTCTGCTTACCTTCTGGTCTTCTATTGGGGCGGTTGCTTTGAATCCTTCCGTTATTTTGCTCCTCAGCTTCAGGTGACTTTTTGTTTGGGATTCCCTCGGGCTTGGTTCTCTCTGGTCTGGCCGTAGCTTCTGTAGTTTTATCTGATGATTGAGTCGCCACTTTAAAAGATACCTGATCGTTTTCTTCTTTAGGTTTCCTAGGTCTTGGATTTGGTTTTCTTCTAACTACTTCAGCATTTACAGACGCTTCTTTAGTGGTTTCAGTAACGGCTTCAGAATTGCTTTTAGATAAAACATCATCTGTTTTTCCCTCTAGAACTGGTGTTGCAACAGCAACTACAGCCTTAGGGTTTGTGGCCTGAAGGTCTAAAATCTGATATACTAAATCTATTTTTTTTAAGGTTTTAAACTTAGGAACCTTTAATCCTTTTGCAATTTCCTGAAGCTCTGGAAGCTTCATGGTTTTTAGTTTTGAAATTTCAAACATTCAATAATATAAATAGGTGGATACTTGAGATAAGTAATTGTTGTAAATAATTGAAAATGGGAAAAAGAACTTCCCAGAGGTAAGTGTGATTATCTCTATAACTGAATCACATTACAATAATACAAATAAAAATTAATATTCTCTTTAAAACTTAAAAAAGACCACTATTTTTGTGACCAAACAAGAATGCATCTTATATGATACAAAGAATACAATCATTTTATTTATTTATAGTAGCTGCAGTAAATTTATTCGCTGTTTTTTTTGTGAATATCGTTGCTGAAGTGTCTGAAAACACTATCTTTACTTTAGCAAACGCCTTAAATAAAGGTACGTTCATCTTGTTTGTAACACTTACTTTAATAAGTGTTTTTTCCTATAAAAAGCGAATTAATCAGTTTGTAATGAACCGATTAAACATCATATTAAACTTTTTTTTACTAGGATTTTTCGTTTACCGATGGCTAAGTTTATCTGGAGAAAGTTTTCTTTCTGAGAAGGGTATTGGGATGTTTGTTCCTATTATTTCTATCGTTTTTTTATCTGTGGCCAATAAAGCCATAAAAAAGGACGAAGATCTCGTAAAATCTGTCGATCGTTTACGTTAAACCTAACATCTTAGTAGTATTAGTGCGTAAAACCCGGGCTTGTTACCCGGGTTTTTTTACGACTTTTTTCCCCTCAAGCCCAATTCAATGACCTCTAAATCTTTTAAAGTACCCTGGTCAATAGAAAAACGCAGCATGGTTCTCATATGGTGAAAGCCAGATACGCCGCAAGCTCCAGGATTTAGGTGCATGCATTGAATGGATTTATCCCACTGTACTTTTAATATATGTGAGTGCCCTGCAATAAATATTTGTGGGGCACTTTGTTTTATTTCCGCTCTAATACGTTGGTTGTATTTGCCTGGATAACCACCAATATGAGTGATCCACACTTTCATACCCTCACAGTCAAATTTTAAATCCAAGGGGAAGGTGCTTCTGGCTTTGTGGTCATCTATATTTCCGTAAACTGCCCTTAGGGGTTTTAAAGCAGCTATAGCATCTGTTACCGCCAAGTCCCCAATATCCCCAGCGTGCCATACCTCGTCTGCCTCGGACACAAAATGTAATATTCTCTCGTCTATATGTGAGTGGGTATCTGAAAGCAGTAAAATTTTTTTCATTTAAAGTAAATTCAAGTGGCTATACGGTATATTTGCACACAAAAGTAAGAGATTGCGTTGAGATATTTTGTACACTTTTCATATCTAGGAACAGACTACCACGGTTGGCAAAAGCAACCGAATGCCTCTAGTGTCCAAGAAAAAATGGAACAGGCATTTTCACTGTTATTGGCTACACCAATAGAATTAATGGGTGCGGGACGAACAGACGCTGGTGTACACGCTAAAAAGATGGTTGCTCATTTTGACACCGAAGTAGGCTTTGACAAGCAAATCATCAAGGATAGGCTGAACGCCTTTCTAGCTGCAGATATTTCAATTGATCAGATATTGGCAGTTACCCAAGAAACCCATGCCCGTTTTACCGCTACCAGTAGGACTTATGAGTACATAGTGGTCAATCAAAAAGACCCCTTTCAACATCATGGAGCCCATTATGTATTTCAGCCCCTTGATATTCAATCAATGAATAAAGCGGCACAGATGTTATTGGGAGAAAAAGATTTTGAGTGTTTCTCAAAGTCCAATTCAGATGTACATACTTTTATTTGTGACATCACCCACGCAAAGTGGGTAGCTACAAAAGGACAATTGGTTTTTACCATAACAGCCAATCGATTTTTACGAAATATGGTTCGCGCAATTGTGGGAACTCTTTTAGAAATTGGTACAGGAAAGCGGCCAGTGACAGATATTCCACTTCTTCTAGAGACCAAGTCAAGAAGTAAGGCTGGCCCATCAGTACCAGCGAAAGGTTTATATTTAACCCAGATAAATTACCCAGAAAATATTTATGTCTGAACATAAACAAAGCGGAAAAGCATTCGACAAAAAACTGTTTAAGCGATTGTTGCAATATACCAATCCTTACGCACTCACTTTTTATGGGGTAGCGTTTGCTGCAGTTGTACTTTCTGCATTTGCGGTATTGAGACCAGTTTTGGTAGGGGTTTTGGTAGATGAGGCCATTAAAATGGCCGATGCCGAAAAGCTCCTACACCTCACCCTCATATTACTTGCCGTATTAATAGGGGAGGTAATGAGCCAACTCACTTTTAACTATTTTGCCAATTGGCTTGGAGAGTCTGTCATTAGGGATGTAAGGGTGAAGCTATTTGATCATATGACGCATTTTAAAATGGCTTATTTTGACACATCTTCCATTGGGATATTGGTGACCAGAGCTGTAGCAGACATGCAGCGAATAGGTGAGATATTCTCTCAAGGATTTTTTGTTATTGTGTCAGATTTACTTAAAATGTTTGTAGTAGGTGGAGTGATGCTCTATTTAAATTGGAGGCTATCTTTAATCGTATTTGCCGTGCTGCCTATTATTTTATACGCAACAAGATTGTTTCAAAGGGCTATGAAAGGAGCCTTTACAGAGGTGAGGGCTCAGGTAGCACAACTGAATTCATTTGTTCAAGAGCGTATTTCTGGAATGAAAATAGTACAGCTTTTTAATAGGGCGTCTGCAGAGAAAAAAGCCTTTGAACAAATTAATGAGAAGCACACCAAAGCTTGGTTAAAGACCGTGTGGTATAACTCTGTTTTTTTTCCAGTAGCAGACATAGTTTCTTCTATTACAATAGGTATGATTGTATGGTACGGCGGCCTTCAAAATATTTCTGGTATTAGCGCCAATGAATACGGGACTATATTCACATTTATTTTGTTGTCAGAGATGCTTTTTAGGCCACTGAGACAAATAGCAGATAAGTTCAATACATTACAAATGGGGATGGTCGCTGCTGCAAGGGTATTTAAAATTTTAGATACCCAAGACCAAACAGAAACAGGGGGATCTATTGACTTAGCTCAAATGGAAGGCGCCATTGCTTTTGAAAATGTTGTTTTTGGTTACCTCCCAGAGGAAGCTGTACTCAAAGGGATTTCTTTTGAAGTTTCTAAAGGAGAAACACTTGCTATAGTAGGCGCAACTGGTGCTGGTAAGTCTACGATTATAAATCTATTAAATCGTTTTTATGGCATTCAATCTGGCCGTATTTCTATTGACGGCCATAACATTAATGCGTTGTCCCTAAAGGGACTTAGAAGTCATATTGCCGTTGTATTACAAGACGTGTTTCTCTTTGCGGACACTATTGAAAACAACATTTCTTTGGGAAATTCTGAAGTTAGTCTTTCCGAAATAGAAGCTGCGGCTAAAGAAATTGGCGTTCATGATTTTATTGAGAGCTTACCAGGAGGGTATCAGTTTAATGTAAAGGAACGCGGGGGAATGCTTTCGAGTGGCCAAAGGCAGCTAATTGCCTTTCTAAGGGCTTATGTGACCAAACCCTCTATATTGGTCTTAGATGAAGCCACTTCTTCTATAGACAGTGCCTCAGAGCAACTCATTCAAAAGGCTACAGATACCATTACAAAGGGAAGGACTTCCATAGTGATTGCACACAGATTAGCGACCATTCAAAAGGCCTCTAATATTCTGGTAATGGACGCAGGGGTGATTGTGGAACAAGGCACTCATGAGGCACTGCTCAAAAAAGGGGGTTATTACAAAAACCTTTATGAAGCGCAGTTTTTATCTGTAGCTGTAGTGGAATAATAAAGTTGTGAAAGCGCTTTAGGGAAAAGACTATTGGCTGAGGTCGCTGCGAAGCAGTTGTTCTAATTCTATGCTGTTCTTAAATAAAATAAACCCACCATTTTTAATATAAGAAATGGCTCCAGTCTCTTCAGACACCACCAATGCTAAGGCATCGGTTTTTTCAGTAATACCTACAGCAGCTCTGTGTCTGAGACCAAACCTAAGTGGAATGGTTCTTTCATCAGATACCGGTAATATGGCTCGAGTCGCTACAATATAATTGTTCTCTATAATTGCGGCTCCATCGTGAAGTGGACTGTTTTTATAGAAAATGCTTTCAATAATTGGTTGGCTCAATTCTATATTCATGCGGTCTCCAGATTGTCTCACAAAATCCAAAGAGTTGTTTTTTTCAAAGACCAATAGGGCCCCCGTTTTGGTTTGACTCATTTTTTCTAGCGCTGCTACTACTGCTTTAATATCAGTCTCCAGTGGCTGTAGGTCTTGCTTTAAAAATTTAAAGTGTTTTAAGTAGGAGCGTTTGTTGGCTAAATTAGTAGATCCTAACATGAGTAAAAACTTTCTGATCTCTTGTTGGAAAACAATGATCAGTGCAATGAGACCAATATTCATGAATCCTCCGATGATATTTGAAATCATTTTAATTTCAAGTAACTCTGTGAGTTTCCAAAGTCCCCACACCATCACGATACCAATAAAAATATTTATGGCAACGGTGCCTCTCACCAATTTATAAATATAAAAAAGCAATAAGGCCACCAAGAGAATATCTATGGCGTCAGTAATTTTAAATTCAAGAAAATTGAAAAATTCCAAAAGATACTTTTTTGTAAAAATAGCTAATTAGAATATAAATACCCCAGAGTTGGTTTGTTTTTTAAGCCTTTTGAAGGGCTTCATATAAAAGGATACATTCTTTAGCAGCGGCTACGTCGTGCACCCTTAACATAGAACTTCCATTGAGTAGCGCTTGCATGTGTAGGGCAGTAGTACCGTTAAGGGCTTCTTTTGCAGTTGTATTTAATGTTTTGTAAATCATGGATTTGCGACTCAGTCCGGTCAATACAGGAACACCAAAAGTGTTTAATAACTGACTTTCCCTGAGTAGTTCAAAGTTTTGCTGGGTGGTTTTAGCAAAGCCATAGCCTGGATCTATGATTATATCTGTGATTTGGTGTTTTTTAGCGCTGTCAATTTTCTGAGAAAAGTAGCTAAGGATTTCTTGTAAAAAGTGATCGTAATGGGTATGCTCTTGCATGTCTTTTGGGGTACTTCTCATATGCATCATCACATATGGTACCCCTAGTTTTCCTACAGTTGGAATCATCTCAGGGTCTAATTGTCCTGCAGATATGTCATTGATCATGGCAGCCCCTATTTCTACAGCGGCCTTTGCAATACCACTTCTAAAAGTGTCAATAGATAAAAGCGCGTCTGGAAACCGCTTTAGAATAGCTTGTAGTATGGGATACAGTCTTTTCTGCTCTTCTGCTTCAGAAACTTCTGCAGCGCCTGGTCTCGAGCTGTAAGCACCAATATCTATAAATGTAGCGCCCTGTGTGCACATTTTATCTACCTGGTCCAATACGGCTTTTTCTTCTTTATAGCGCCCTCCATCGTAAAAAGAATCTGGGGTAATATTGAGCACACCCATTATTTTTGGACTGTCTAAAAAAATTAAATTCCCCTTACAATTTAATGAAAAGGGAACTGTAGGACCAGAATTTGTGTTTTTTGCCATGAGATCTTAAGATTCAAAGGGATAGGGTTGTTGGGTTTAATTATTTGTGCGAAATTTACGCAAATTAACTAAAGACATGGCCAATACCTCGGACCAATATAATGCAGTGATTAAAATGTGTAGAGACCTCTTTGAAAAAAAGATGTCTGACTATGGTGCTGCATGGCGTATTTTAAGACTTCCTTCCTTGACGGATCAGCTATTTATAAAAGCGCAAAGGATCCGAGGGCTTCAACAAAACACAGAACAGAGGGTGGCAGAGGGTGAGATTTCTGAATTTATGGGCATCATTAATTATTCTGTCATGGCACTTGTACAAATGGAAAAAGGTACTGTGGAGCAGCCAGATATGGATGTGACCCAAGCCTTAGCAGCCTATGACAAGCAAATAGCACTGACCAAATCTCTTATGGAGGCAAAAAACCATGATTATGGAGAAGCTTGGAGAGATATGAGGGTGAGCTCACTTACAGACCTTATTCTACAAAAACTACTCAGGGTTAAGCAAATTGAAGACAATCAAGGTAAAACACTGGTCAGCGAAGGAATAGATGCTAATTATCAAGATATGCTTAATTATGCTGTCTTTGCATTGATTCATTTAGAATCTTAATAGATCATTTATGAAATATATCACGCATTTATCTAGAATCCTTGTAGGGGTTTTATTCATAGTCAGCGGTTTTATAAAGCTGAATGATCCAGTGGGTTTTTCCTTTAAATTGGAAGAGTATTTTAGTGTAGGTGTTTTAGATTTACCTGTACTAATGCCATTTGCCCTTGCAATCGCTTTTTTTGTGGTTGTATTTGAAGTGCTTTTAGGGGTGTTTTTACTACTGGGTTATCAATTGAAATTCACCTTATGGAGTTTATTGTCCATGATTGTTTTCTTCACTTTTTTAACTTTTTATTCTGCCTATTTTAATAAAGTTACAGATTGCGGGTGTTTTGGAGACGCTATAAAATTAACCCCCTGGGAGTCTTTTACCAAAGACATTATTTTACTAATCTTGATTTTACTGCTTTTTTCAGGGAAAAAATATTTGAATATTTTACTACCAACCTCATGGACCAAGGGAGTGGTGGTTTTGAGTTTTTTAGGTGCTGTTTCCTATGGTTTCTGGGTGTTGCAACACCTACCAGCCATAGATTTTAGACCCTATAAAATAGGCGTACATATCCCATCTGGAATGTCTGTCCCTGACAATGCACCTAAATCTATTTACGAATACCAATGGGTTTTTGAAGTCAATGGCGCAGAAAAAGTTATTACGACACAAAAGGAATATCCCAATGTAGACGGTACCTTTTTAAGAGTTACCACAGAAAAAATCCAAGAGGGTTATGTACCCCCTATACACGATTTTACCATAGAGCAGGAAGGGGTAGATCAGACAGAGTCATTAATGATGGTACCTAAGCTGGTGATGGTTGTGGCGTATGATTTAGCCAAAAGCAATCCCCAAGCTTTTGAAAAAGTAGCTCAAGCTACTTTAAAAGCCCACAATGCTGGTTATGAAGTGATTGGCATGTCTGCTTCTTCAGAAGCACAGGCAGCAGACGTGATAGAAAAATATGGGCTTGGTTTTGATTTTTATTTTACGGATCAAACTACCTTAAAAACAATAGTGCGTTCTAATCCTGCAATTTTAGTAGTAGAACATGGAACAATTACACAAAAGAGACATTATAATGACTTTGAATTATTAGAATTCAATACAACCAATTAACATAATTATGAGAAAGAAAATTGTAGCCGGAAACTGGAAAATGAATAATGATTTAAAAGCCACACAGCTTTTAATTGAGGATTTAAAAGGATTGACACTAGCGTCTGACGTTTCTGTTATGGTGGCACCTACCTTTGTAAACTTAACAGCTGCTTTAGATGCGGCGGCTACTACACCTATTGAAGTGATTGCACAAAACATGCATTTCGCAGATTCAGGTGCCTATACAGGAGAAATATCTGCAGACATGCTTAGTGCTGTAGGCATTAAAACAGTCATTTTAGGACACTCAGAGCGAAGAAGTTATTTTGGAGAAACTGATGAGATTTTAGCTAAGAAAGCAAAACAAGCCATTGACAAAGGTTTACAGCTAATGTTTTGTTTTGGAGAGGAATTGGCAGATAGAAAATCTGACAATCATTTTAATGTAGTGGAGGGTCAGCTTAAAAATGCTTTATTTGAATTACCTGCAGCTGCATGGTCACAAATTATTTTGGCCTATGAACCCGTTTGGGCGATTGGTACAGGGGAAACTGCTTCAGCAGACCAAGCACAAGAAATGCATGATTTCATAAGAAAAACCATTGCTATAGCATACAATGATGCGATTGCTCAGGAAGTGTCTATCCTTTATGGAGGAAGCGTGAAACCTGCCAATGCAGTAGAGATTTTCTCTAAGCCAGATGTAGATGGCGGTCTAATTGGTGGAGCAGCGCTTGTTGCTTCAGATTTTGCTGCTATTGTGAACGCTTTCAACTAATTATGACCTTAGACTACACTGCTTGTCACTTTGAAGTGACTCCATTACAGCCCGCATCAGATTTGCTTATAGCGGAATTAGGCTCTTTGGGATTTGAAAGTTTTGAAGAAACGTCTACGGGAGTGATCGCATATATTAACACTGCTTTTTGGCGTCCTTCTTTGTTGGAGGGTTTAGCGGTTTATGATTATGAAGGTTTTTCTTTTTCATATACCCTAAAAGATATTCCTCAAGAAAATTGGAACGCCAATTGGGAAGCTAATTTTTCTCCAATACAGGTAGACAATCATTGTGTAGTCAGAGCACCTTTTCATGAGGCCCCAGACGTTACTTATGATATTGTTATTGAACCAAAGATGAGTTTTGGCACGGGACACCATGAGACTACCCACATGATGTTGGGTGCCATTTTACAGCTGGATTGTCAGGATAAGAAAGTCATGGATATGGGAAGTGGTACTGGTGTATTAGCGATCCTTACTGCCATGAAAGGTGCTACAGCGGTAGACGCCGTAGATATTGACCATTGGTGCTTTTTAAATGCCTTAGAGAATGTAGAAAGAAATAAGGTACCTTTCATTAACGTATATGAAGGAGATGTTTCTTTCTTAGGATCTCATGCATTAAAAGAAAAGTCATACGACATTTTTCTTGCCAACATTAACAGAAATATTTTGTTGAACGATATGGCAGTCTATAAGGATCATTTAGCCACAGGCGGATACCTTTTGTTGAGTGGTTTTTACGACCAAGATTTAGGCATGATTAAAGAGAAATGCGCTTCTTTAGGAATTGAATATCAAAGTCATACAGAGAAGAATGACTGGGTAGCTGCTGTTTTTAAATCTGTTTAATTTTTTATATTTTTAAGGTATGAAGGAACAACAGGAATCTTCTCAGGATACATTAGAGGCGGCTGAAAAGGAAAGTGAACTCATTGTTTATAATGATGAGGTAAACACTTTTGATCATGTCATTAATACTTTAATCAGGGTGTGCAAGCATTCAAATGAGCAAGCCCAGCAATGTACTCTAATTATTCACTTTAAAGGTAAGTGCTCCGTTAAAACAGGGCCAATTGAAAAGTTAAAGTCTGCTTGTCAAGGCATTTTAGACGCAGGCATTCAGGCAGAGATTGTTTAGTTGTCAAGGAATTACTCACCCAATAAAAAAGCCCCTTTTAAGGGGCTTTTTTATATAATTAATTCACAATAATTCTATAGAGAATTGGTTTATTTACACAAGTAGGCCCAATCATTTTTGATAAATCCTCACGAGCTAGTGGGGTAATTTATCCCTGAGTAGTCCGTAAACAAAGGTGCCTAATAGTGCTGCTCCAATCACGACAAATATGCTCACAGCGCCTGTTCCCAATAGAACATACATAGGTCCAGGACAGGCACCTGCTAGGGCCCAACCCAACCCAAAAATAGATCCACCAATAATTGCAGCGGTATAATTTTTCGCTTTGCTAGGAATTTCAATGGCCTGGCCGGAGAGGTCTTTTAATTTGAATTTTTTGATCAGTGCAATTCCAATGGCACCTAATGCCACAGCGCTACCTATAATTCCATACATATGAAAAGATTCAAAACGGAACATTTCAAATATTCTAAACCAGGAGACTGCTTCGGATTTAATCAATAATACACCAAAGAAAATACCTACCGATAAAAATTTTAAATATTTCATAGTCTAGAATAATTGGGGTAAAATTAAATGTGTCATAATAAGTCCTCCAATAAAAAATCCAATGACAGCCACCAAAGAAGGTACTTGTAAGTTGCTCAAACCACTGATTGCATGGCCAGAGGTGCAGCCACCCGCGTAGCGGGTGCCAAAACCAACTAGGAAGCCACCTATAATAAGTATGGCCCAAGTTTTTGGTTCAGCTATAGCGTCTAAACTAAAGAGTTCAGGGGGTAAAATACTGGCTCCAGGATTCTGAAATCCCATTTGTTGTAATGCCTCTACGGTAGACGCGCTTATAGCTATATCTGGTTGGTTTTGGAGGAAATGACTTCCGAGATACCCACCAATAACGGCACCTAATACCACGACCAAGTTCCATTTTTGGGCTTTAATGTCAAATTTAAAGAAGGAAGCCCATTTCCCTGCACCACCAATGGCACAGAGTGTTCTGAGGTTAGAAGACATGCCAAAGTTCTTTCCAAAGACAGTAAGGCTAAGCATGACTAAAGCAAAAAGAGGGCCGGATACATACCACGGCCAAGGGTCTAAAATAAAATCCATTTAAATATTTTTGTCAAAAGTAAGGAAAATATGATGGCTGCTTTGTAACATCTGTTACCAAAGAGATATTATTGGAGATTTATGAATAGCTCTAAAAATTTAATACAATCAAGTTATGATAATTATTAGATATCCGATACCATATAATAATATGAGCTAGATTATAATTAACATTAAACTTTTCAGTAAAAAAAATGCCACATACTATAATTTAGTCAATTGCAAACACTAGTCTACAATAATTTCATCTATAAAAATCCAGCTTTTGCCTCCTGGGTTGGGGTGCCATTCAGGATTTTTAAGGGGGCTTTTCTTGTTCTTCTGAGCAAGTGCCCATTTTAAAAAGCACTTTTAAAAAGTACGATGTTTTTGCTTCGCTCCAAATAGAAGAAGTGTATGGAGAAGAAAATTTAAAACAGTCCCTTC
>Ga0102886_1000490_pt1 | contig 17153 bp, 12 predicted proteins | sample Colrivmet1550A02_FD_84499 | JGI IMG/M metagenome (GOLD analysis project Ga0102886, IMG submission 84499) | Estuarine microbial communities from the Columbia River estuary - metaG 1550A-02 | ecosystem: Environmental > Aquatic > Marine > Intertidal zone > Estuary | place: USA: Columbia River... | reverse complement strand
TTCCTGGTCAATCCTATGGTTCTTTAGTAGGAAGAGGGTTTCAACGCGATCCAAACGGCAATGTGATTTACAATGCTGCTTCAGGTCTTCCAGAAATAGACAATGAATATAAAATACTGGGCAATATAACCCCAGACTGGACTGGTGGTGTCAATATCAGTATGACGTATAAGAATTTTGATTTTAGTACGCTTATTGATGCGAAAATTGGAGGGGACTTACACAGTATGTCTTACTCATGGGGTAGATACGCTGGAGTGTTAGAAGAAACTCTATACGGAAGAGAAACGGGCATAATTGGAAACGGCGTTATTTCAGATGGAAATGGAGGGTACGTACCAAATAATGTAGTTGTTACTGCAAAAGCGTACAATCAAAGAGCCTTTAGCAACAGTGTGGAAGAAAGTGCCATTTTTGATGCCTCTTATGTAAAATGGAGGTCGCTATCTATTGGCTACAATTTATCGGAAAAACTACTAAAAGGGACTTTTTTGAGTGCTGCCAAACTATCGCTTGTAGGAAGAAATCTTGCAATATTACATAGAAATGTTCCTCATATCGACCCTGAAACAGGCTTCAGTAGTGCAAATGGTGAACAAGGTCAAGAATTTGGACAACTCCCATCTACCAGAAGTATCGGAATGAATATTAACCTAAAGTTTTAAAAATATAAATCATGAAAACTATAAAACTAATTCTTTCATTGTTATTTGTGGCAACTTTTAGCTGCACAGAGGATTTTGAAGAAGTAAATACAGACCCAGACAAAGCAACGGAGGTTCCTGCACATTTATTATTAGGGAATTTAATTCTTTCAACTCAAAACACAATTTATAACGCACAGATAGGTGGTGACATGGGAGAGTGTTGGATACAACATTGGTCAAAAGTCCAATACAACGATGAAGCACGATACATTCCAAGACGAGGAGTTATAGATGACATTTGGTCAACCTTGTATGCTTTTGTAATTGAGGATGCCAAAGCAATGTACGACCTTGCAGAGATTGAAGGCAACTCAAATCTTCAAGGAATAGCTCTGGTAATGCAAGCAAATGCTTTTCAACTACTTACAGAGTTATATGGCCCCATTCCCTTTGATGAAGCCGTAGTTGAAGGCATTGAACAGCCTGCCTACAATACATCTCAAGAAGTCTTTGCAGGAGTCATCGAAATGTTAACACAAGCTGATGGTTTGTTCAGTCAAAACACAGGAGAAATTACAGCTTCTTCTGACTTACTGTATGGCGGAGATGTTTCCAAATGGAAAAAACTTGCAAACTCCTTAAAATTTAAAGCATTGATGCGCTCTGGGGGAGCAAGTTCTGAACTTCAAGCACTTGTAGGTAAAATGTTTACATCCAACGCAGATAGTGCACAATTGGCTTATTTAGCAAACGACCCGGATGCAAACCCAATTTTTGAAACAGTTGTTTTTGGAAATAGACCTGAATATAAAATATCTGATGTCCTTGTAACTATTATGGCAGGAGACCCAAGACTCCCAGTCTATGCAGGTGAAAATGCTGATGGAAATATAGTTGGTAAACCTGCTGGATATTCCGATTTACCCAATGATGCTTTAGGATTCACCTATGCAAACATTAGCCCTTTAGGGGATAAATATTTAGATCCACTTTTACCAGGCGTCATAATGTCTTATGCACAATTACAATTCCTAATGGCTGAAGCTGCAAACGAAGGTAAAATTTCTGGCGGCATAGCTGCTGCAAAGACTTATTTTGACAATGGTATTGTTTCTAATTTTGAATTCAACGGCTTATCAACAGGTGTCAGCTATGCAAGTGGAATTTCTTTTGCCAGTCAAGTTGATGCACGACAAAAAATAGCAACGCAAGTATGGATTGCTTTATTTGGACAAGGATTTGAAACATGGACTGAATGGAGACGTACTGGGATTCCTGTACTTACTCCAGCTGTGGAAGGCGCAATTAGCACAATTCCTACAAGATTGTTTTACCCAACAACTCAAATCTCTTTAAATAAGGACAACTATGATACGGCCAAAGGCATGCTTAACAATGGAGATAACTTGGATTCAAAATTATTCTGGACCCTTTAAAAAACTATAAATATGAAAACTATAAAACAACTTATTGGACTACTGACTGTACTATTGATCGTTAGTAGCTGCGACAAAAACGAAGAGCCGATTATTCCTTTTGATAATGCTGGGACTATTATTGACACTAGTGGTTCTTCAGGAAAAATCCTTGGAACTCCAGCAGGTGGAGTGGATTTAGAAGATGCAACGATCAGTTTTTCAGATACTGATTTAGATTTTAACATAACCCTAAAGTCAGGAAATTCTGATCAGGTAACAAAGTATGAAGTTGTAAAATCCTTTAACGAAGGTGCTGAAGTTTCCGTTGGAGAATATACAGCATTACCTATTAACGTTGGCTACTCATCAATTGACGAGTTTATTGCTGGACTAGGGGTTACCGTAGGTGACATTAGAATTGGTGATGTCTTCAAATTCAGAGTAAGAGTATATAAAACGGACGGATCAGTGTATGTTTACGGCACAACAATATCATCATTGTCAATAATTGTGAACTGCTCATCTAGTTTAGCTGGCAACTATACGGTCACAACTACAAGAGATGACGGGTCTATGTGGAATCAAGGCACTGAAGCTATTGTCGAGGTCTCTCCAGGTTATTACAAAACAGTTACCACTGGCGGATGGGCTGCAGGAACGATTGCTCCCGATCAAGGGTTTAACTTTCAAGACACTTGCAACAACTTAACTGTCCCGGATCAAACTTTGGCTCAAGGCTACTACAGTAATGCTGTTACTGGATTAGATGGAAACCAAGTATTAGCTAATGGCGACTTAGTGATTAAATACACTATTGATTTTTCGGCAGGGGCAAGAGACTATTCAAATTCATACGTAAAACTACCTTAATTTAAAACGAAATAAAAATGAAAATAATAATAAAAACACTCAGTATCCTTACTGTTGTTGCTCTGTTGGCTACAGGTTGTAGTAAAAAAGATGAAAATACTGGTGCCTCAAACATTGATTATAATCCTGCAACTGTGACGCTATCATCACTTTCACCTAACGTTTTTGATGAAAGTGCAATTGACACAGATAACCCAGCTACTTATCAAATAACAATTAAAGCAACTTTAGATGCGCCACAGCCAATTGACGCTGTTATTGATTTGGCTCAAGTAGCAGGCTCTGCAAATGCTTCTGATTTTGATATAAGTGGAGTAATTCGCATAATAGCAGGTCAAACTAGTGGAATTGCAACCGTTGATATTTTAAAAACAGGGGATATTGAAGGAGATGAAACACTCTCTATTGGAGCAACATCGAAATCTAACTTTAATGTCATACCTTTTTCGCATAGTGTGACCATTATGAATGACCACATCAATAGCGTTTTAGATTTAACCTTAGCATGGGAGGGAACATCTACAATTGGAGATGTTACCATAACTTCATTCTGTGAAATGGATTTTGACCTGATAGCATATGATAACAATTTTGATTATGTAGGTTATATTTTAGGGAGTGCTGATTGCCCAGAAGAAGGAAGTCTTTCAGGTTTTGCTGATGGCACCTATTATTTGGTTGCGGATTTATATGCAAATCCATATGAAGGATCTAATTTCACAGACAACATACCACTTAGCTTGAGTTGGAGTCAAGACTACTTCCCAGAAACTTCTGGTATTATAACAGATGACTCAAATGCTATAAATAGAATCGATTCACTAAATGCCTCAGGCGATTATACAGGAGATGGTTTAGGAGCTCTAATCATTCAATTAGAAGTCAGCGGAGGCTACAACTACACTATTACTCCAATGTAAAATATAAATTATTTAAAATTCAAAAACCACCCAAATCGGGTGGTTTTTTTTTGTGGTAGAATTTTATAGTCGATAAAAAAATAAGTTATAAAAACGTTGAAATTAACAATAACGATACATAAACATTAATGTATTAAGCCGACAACACAAGCCTCCCACTCCTCCAAACACACTGCAAAAAAAACAATTAATTCCTCCAAAACCACCAAATGGGTGGTTCTAACATTTAAAACAGATTGCTAATGAATAAAATTTAAAATATGTTTAAATTTAAAATAGTATAACCAAACATATTACATTAATATTAGCATATATACCTTGTAATGTTTAGTATAATTATAATATTTATAAACAAAAAGTTGGTTATTTGACTTATAATGATCACATTTGTGATGACTAATTTAAATAAACAACAAAAATGAAAACAAAGTTTAGTGGAATGCTAATGCTAATGTTAGCGTTAGTTGTGCAAGTTTCATTTGCACAAGAAAAAAAAGTTTCAGGAAATGTTTCTGATAATAACGGATTGCCTTTACCCGGTGCAACTGTCGTTGTTGATGGAACTACATCTGGAGTTTCAACTGATTTTGATGGTAATTATTCTATTAACGCTAAGGTTGGTGACGTACTAGCTTTTAGTTATATTGGATATGCTACACAATCACAAACTGTTGGAGCAAGTAATACGATCAATGTAGTTTTAGCTACAGATACTAACCTTGACGAAGTGGTAGTACAAGCATTTAGAACAACTTCTAAAGCAACTTCTAACATTGCTTCGACAACCATAACTGCTCAAACCATTGAGTCCAGACCAAATGCTTCTTTTGTTCAAACATTACAAGGACAAGTAGCAGGTCTAAACATTACAACTAGTAACGGACAACCTGGTGGAAACAGTCTAATTAACTTAAGAGGTGTGTCTTCTATTTCTGGTAACACAGAGCCATTATTCGTTATTGATGGCGTACCAGTAGATGAAGATAACTTTAGAAGTTTAAATCCTAATGACATTGCTTCTATTTCTGTTCTTAAAGATGCAGGGGCAACAGCCATTTATGGAAACAGAGGAGCAAATGGTGTAATTATCATTGAAACTAAAGCTGGATCTTATGAAACTGGTTTAAAAGTGACCTACAGTGGCTTAACTAGTTACTCTAACTTACAAGGACATGATTACAACCTAATGAATTCAAGAGAGCAACTGCAGCTAGAGAAAGATTTCGGTGCTGGATTTGGAGCAACTCTTTCTGACGTTGAGTTAGAAGAACGTGCAACTCAAGTGAACACTGACTGGTTGGATGTATTTTTTGGAACTGGGCTAACTCAGAGTCATAACATCAGCTTATCTTCAGGTGGTAAAAACCTAAACTCATTTACATCTTTAGGATTTCAAGATCAAGAAGGTATTTTGAAAAGAGCAAGTACATTAAAACGTTTCAATTTTAGAAACAACACCAACGGAAAATCAAATAGTGGAAAATTTAGATATAGCACAGCTTTATCGCTAAACTATTCTGAGAATAACGAACCTAACGAGATTGGAGGATCTGGTATTAACAGAAATTTTGCAATTGGTGCAAATCAAAGTGTACCATATATATCTCCTAACTCTTATATTTCTGGCGAGGGAAGTAACATTCCTGTAAATTTCGCAAACACACCTTTGTTTTTATTAGACCGTCGAGAAACTTATACAAGACGAGAAGATGAAATTAAAGTAATAGCAAGTCTTAAAGCGAGTTATGACATCACAGACAACCTTACTTTTAACAGTAGATTTGGAGCGGATTTCACAGACGAACAACTATTAAGAGTAGAAGCTCCAACTTCTTTCAATGCTCAGTTATTTGCTGAAACAGGAAATGTAACTCCTGGGTTTTCTTCTCGAAACACAAATCGATCTATATTCCTTAACTTTAACAACTCATTAAGCTACACAAATACATTTGCTGAAAAGCACAGCTTGGAGGTTTCTGTATTCACCGAATATTTTAAAGCACACTGGAGAAGCTTTGGTTTCCAACAAGAGGGATTTGACCCAGCAACGTTTTACCCTGGTGACGGTTCAGCTTACGTAGATGATAATGCTACAAATGACAACTTTGTAGATACAGCTTCTGCAGACATTAAGAATGCAGGTTTGTTCTCATACTTTGCTTATGCGGATTATGATTATGATAAAACTTACGGGTTTTCTGCCACTATTAGACGTGATGCTTCTTACCGATTTGCAGACTCTAACAAATGGGGTACTTTCTGGTCCGTTTCGGGTCGATGGAATGTTTCTAACGAAAGCTTCATGCAAAATGTAAGCTTTGTAGATAGCCTTAAACTGAGAGCTTCATACGGTACGGCGGGTAACCAACGTATTATTGATTTTGGTGGATCATTTGCACCATTTGGGGCTCCTGATTTAACAAGAGATTTATTTGTAACTGGTGGTCAATACGGAGGGGTCAACGGACTTTCATTTGGTCAAATTGGAAACAATAGTCTAAAATGGGAAACAGTTGTACAATCAAACATAGGGGTTGATTTTTCTTTATTCAACAGACTTCGTGGTAGCTTTGATATTTATAAAAAAAATACCGAAGATTTATTTTTTGCAACTCCGATTTCTCCAGCACTTAATGGATCACAAACATCAATTAGTGCTAATGTAGGTGAAATACAAAACAGTGGTTTCGATTTAGAATTACGTTATGACATTTTAAAGGCTGCAAAGCAAGGCGGTCTTAATATGACGTTGAACCTTGTAGGAAACTACAACAAACAAGAAGTCATCAGCTTAGGGTCGGGAGGAGACATTCCTTACGGACTAAGAGTTGGAGGTGTGTTTGGAGAAATCTACGCTGCACCTTTTGTAGGAGTGAATCCTGCTAACGGAAATTTATTGTTCGAAAACCTTAATGGTGACATTACTGAAAACTTAGTAGAAGCAGACCAAAGAGCAACAGGATTAAATGTCTATCCAGACTACCAAGGTAGTTTTGGATTGGATGCAGACTTTAAAAACTTCTTCATAACAACACAATTTAATTACGCAATTGGGGTAGATCGTTATGACTTTGACTACAATGGTTTTATGGATCCACAAGCGATTGGTCAATTTAGACACTCTAGAGATATTTTGAATGCATGGCAACAACCAGGGGATATTACAAATGTACCTTCTCTGAATGCGACCAATCTTGCAGATCAATCCTTCTCAGACAGAGATTTGAGAGAAGCCGATTATTTGAGACTTCGTTTTATCCAGTTTGGATATAACATCCCTGAGGTTATCCTTGACAAAACAGGGTTTTCATACATCCGTGCTTTTGTTGGAGGAGAAAACTTATTAACGTTTTCTAAATGGAGAGGATTTGATGCAGAAGGAACAGGATCATCTCAAAATGGATATCCAACACCAAAAACATTTTCTGTAGGACTTGAATTTGGATTTTAACACTAAACCTTAAAAACATAAAAACATGAAAAATATATTTAAATTCATTTATGCTTGTATGATCTTATCAATCGTAAGCTGTAATGATGCCATTGAAATCGAACAACCGGGTCGATTGGGCGCAGAAAATGCCTTTCAGAATGTTTCAGACTTAAGAGCTGGTCTATTGGGTGCTTACGATTTCTTAGACACTACAAATGAGATTGGAATCACAGCAGCAATTACAGATGAAACTCACAAAGGGAAAGATAATGGAGGTCAAAACAATGACGAACAGAACTTTAATATTAATAGTTCAAACGGATATGTATCTGGCATATGGGGATCTAATTATGGTGCAATAGGAATGGCCAACAGAGTCATCCAAGCTGCCCCTTCAATTGATGCCTCAGAAGATCAAGAAGAATACAACAACGTATTGGGTCAAGCGCATGCAATTAGAGCATATGCACACTTCCAAATACTTACATACTTCTCACCTGATTACACAGATGATTCTGCATTAGCCGGATTGATTGTAACTAGTCCTGCAGAGGATATTTTTGAAGCAAGACCTAGAAGCACAAATGGTGAATTTTACACGGCAATTAGTGCTGATTTAGCAATCGCTGCAGATTTAATCAATTCTTCTGAAGGAATTAAATTTATGGGTGCTGATTTTGTAACAGCATTGAGAGCGAGAATGGCTGCCTATAGAGGTCAGTACACGATCGCAGACGGATATGCTGCATCTTTGTTAGCTGACTACCCTATTGCTACACAAGATGAGTACACAGCAATGTATGACGATACTGACTTTACAGAAGTGATCTTTAGCCTTGAAAGAGCAATTGGAGATTCTTATGATAACCAAGGTACTGAAGGTGGCGGATGGGCTGGAAGCTTATTTGCTTTTATCGATGCCGGAGCTAGTGGAGGACCCTTTATGGAAATGAGCCGTTCCGTATACAACCTATTAGCAGGCACAGACGATGTACGTTTAAGCAGAAACTTAAACGAGACTGAATCAACTGTAGATCCAACATATGAAACAAACGATAATTATCTTAATGATGATATGCTACTCGTTTTTAAGTATCCTGGTGGAACGCAACCACTTTTAAATGACTTAAAAGTATTCAGAGCTTCTGAAATGTTATTGATCCGAGCTGAAGCTGCTGCCGATGCAGGAAATCTTACAGGCGCTGCAACATTACTTAAGGAATTAAGAGATGCCCGATATGGTACCGCTCAAGATATACAATCATTTAACACTCAAGAAGATGCTTTCGGTGCTATACTTGATGAAAGACGTTTGGAATTCTTATTCGAAGGTCACAGATGGGTAGATTTAAAACGTTTAGGAAACAGAGGAAACAGAGCAATCGACAGAGATGCGAAAGAGTGTGAAAACTTAGCGGGATGTACTTTACAAAACTCTGATTACAGATTTACACTACCAATTCCTTTAAGCGAAACTACTGCTAACAGTGGAGTTGTTCAAAACAATAGCTACTAATTAAAAAAACTATATAATTATGAAAAAATTTAGAATATTAACTGCCCTTTTTGTTTTCGGAAGCTTTATGGCTTGCGAACAAAACGATGCGATCATAGACAATGTGTATGATAACGATGGGCAAACTGGGGTTGGATTTACAACAACGTCCACTAACGTTGCTGTGAGACCTGAGGGTTCATCGACAACCGTAGCTCTACAAGCAACGACTACTTCAACTTCAGAAAGAAGTTATGATGTTGTAGTAAATGCAGCATCTACAGGTGCTTTAGGAGACTACACAATAGGAATTATTACGATACCAGCAGATTCTTACGATGCAACACTAGCTGTAAGTTTTGTAGACACCAACCTTGCTGAAGGTGTCGCTTACACGTTGGTCTTGGACTTGGTATTACCAGCAGGTATTGCTGCTGTAGGTTCCAAAACAACGACAATCAACTATAACAAATATCTGCTTTGTAACGATTTTGTATTGACTTTGAATGAAGACACTTACGCAGCAGAAAGATCTTGGGATATTGTAGATTCAGCTGGAGTCGTCGTAGAATCAGGAGGTGATGATTATTCGAATATTAGTGGCGGTCAGCAAATTGTTGAAACTATGACTCTAGCAGATGGATGTTATACATTTACTATCTATGACTCGTATTCTGATGGTCAAGAAGATGGAGCAACAACAGGAAATTATTCTTTGGACTGTTCTATTATTAATGTTGCCAGTGGTGAAGGAAATTGGGGGGCTTCAGAAGCTACAGATTTCTGTGTAAACCCATAAATTAACTAAATAAATATAAAAAATGAAAAATATAATAAAATCAATTAGCTTATTACTTGTACTGACGCTCACAGTATCATGTGATAGAGATAGTAGTGAAGATTTACGCTACGCAGCACAGGAAGAAAGAGGTTGGGTTCAATTTACGACAACTAACCCTGCTGTGATTGGAGTATTTCAAGGGGCTACAGGAATCATTGACCTAGATATAAATATCCAGGTACCAAAGACAAGTTCGGATTTGACTATCAACTATGCTTTACAAAGTGTGTCTGGCGCAGATCCAAGTGGTGTGTTTTCTAACTCAGGAGCTGTCGTAGCACCTGCTGGAAAAACAAGTTTCGCAGGACCTGATAACGGCACCGGATTTGAATATACGTATTTAGCTATGATATCTTTAGATCTTGCAGATTTAGGTGGAATTACACTTACAGAACCAATGGTTTTTGATGTGGTACTTACAGGTACAAGTTCATCTGATATTACGGCAGGTTTAGAAGGTGAAACATTCCCAGTAGCTCAGAGAATTGTAATTAACCCTTCAATTGGGGCGTTTGTAGGAACTTACACTGTTGATGAAGTATTTACTTCTGGAACCTATGCAGATAACAGCTTGGGGAATATCTTTGTAGAGAGCTACCAAGTTGAATTATCATTGATAGAAAGTGATGCAACAGCTTCCACAATGTTGGTTACTAACTCAACTGGATTTGATACGTATTATCCAACAGGAACTGTCTTGGAATTTAACTTGAACGGCACGGTTGTTATAAATGATGGATTAAATGCAGGTATACCATATGTAGCTGGATTTGCTTATCACTTAATTGATACGACAACATATGATTACACAACAAATCAATTTGTTGCAGATGGTACTTTGATAACTGCTACCGGTGGAAGTTACGGGGGCTATAGTGCAACACTGACAAAACAATAAGTCAATTGTTTTAGCTGTATAAAGTAAATTATAACAAAAAAAGCCTGTGAACTTCACAGGCTTTTTTTATATCTTAAACTAATGAGAAAATTCATTTTGGTTGTCACTATACTTATTGTCGGTTTGAATACGTCTTACGGACAAACAAAGGAACAAATCAAAACGATTGTTAGCGCAAGTTTAAAAGAAAAAAACACAGCACTGCTCGGGAAGATAAATAAAAGCAACAATGAAAAAGAGAGTCGAATAGACTTATACCTAAGTCAAAACCCAGGAACACAACGTGACTATTACATCGGAGATAAAAAGTATACAATTACTGATATTATAGATGGAATACCTATTAAAATCACAACTCATAATACAGGTGCAGCCACAGCAACTAGAACAAATTATATGCATACTAATGGTGGGTTAGGATTTGAGATTGAAGGTCAAGAAATGACTATAGGAGTCTGGGATGAAGATAATGTAATGGTTGACCATATAGAATTTGAAGGATATTTTCCAACATCAAGTACTCCAAGAGTCACTACTCCAGATTATAATATAAACCAAACCTATGGCAGACATGGAACACATGTTGCAGGGACCATTGCAGCAAAAGGAATAAGGTCAGAGGCAAAAGGAATGGCACCAAAATCCACAATTGTTTCTTATACTTGGGATGAACATAAAACAGAGGTTATAAATGAAGTGAGTACGAATGGGTTGTTAATTTCCAATCATTCTTACGGAGTATCAGTGCTAAATACGGAAGGAAACGAATACCTACCAGACTATTATATAGGTGGCTATACGGCAGAGGCAAGGGATTGGGATGAAATTCACTTTAACAACCCCTACTATCTTCAAGTAGTCTCCGCTGGAAACAATGGAACCAGCCCAAATAGCTATGCGAGTACCGATGGCTTTGACAAGCTCACAGGGGAAAAAAATTCAAAAAACAATTTAGTCGTTGCCAATGCACAAGACCCAACAATCAATTCAGAAGGTGAATTAATTGCTCTCAACATCAACTCATCTAGCAGTCAAGGACCATCAGATGATGGACGAATTAAGCCAGATATTACTGGCAATGGAACTGAATTAATCTCTCCTATTAACTCAACAACAAATGCTTATGGAAGTTCTACAGGAACTTCAATGTCAGCTCCAAATGTAGCGGGTTCAATAGTATTATTGCAACAATACTATTCAGAATTAAACAACGGTGAGTTTATGAAATCCGCGACTTTAAAAGGTTTGGTATGTCATACAGCCGATGATGACTTTGTTAAGATCGGACCAGACCCCGTATATGGATGGGGACTTTTAAATACTAAAGTAGCCGCTGAAACCTTGTTAGATGCTAACAATGGAAGTGCAGCGATTTATGAAAGTACATTGTTTTTTGGAGACACCTTCACAACAACTTTTGAAGCTGACAACTCTAAGCCTATCAGTGCAACATTATGTTGGACAGATCCTTCGGGAATCATTCAGCAGAATGCAAACAGCAAAATACCTGTAGTCGTTAATGATTTAAATGTAAAAATCACAGCAGCAGATGGGACAATACACCATCCATGGAGGTTAAATCCAATGAACCCTACAGGGAGTGCTATAAGAAATGATATAAATAATGTAGATACGGTTGAAAATATTGATATTGATTCACCTAGCGAAGGAACATACACCCTTACAGTAAGCCTACGAGGTCTTTTATCAGACGGTTCTCAAGATTATTCTTTGATAATCACCAGTGGTGGCTTTGTGTTAAGTACAAATTCAAAAACAGAAAATGTACTAACTATTTGGCCAAACCCTGCAAAGGAAACGCTGAACTTTAAATTTGCATCCACATCAAATGCATCTTGTTTAGTACAGCTTATAGATCTTCAAGGCAGAACGGTTTACACAGAAAACATAATGGGTGGAACTGCTTTAATTAAAGGGCGGTTGAATACGAACGATTACACAAAAGGAGTCTATTTTCTAACCTTAAAACAAGGATCTAAAAACTCTATTAAAAAAGTAATCATTCAATAAATAACCCTTTTTTTAAATTCATTAAAAAGCCGGTTTTGAATAGAATCCGCTTTTTTGGTTAAATACTTTAAAATTGATGTGTAATGTGTACTTTTGCGGCATGGAGAAAGAAACAAAAATATATGGCCTTCGTGCCATCATAGAAGCCGTGGAAGCTGAAAATACCATAGACAAGGTTTTTTTACAAAAGGGACTCAGTGGCGAATTGTATACGGAGTTAGAAAAATTATTGCGGAAACAAAACATCAACTTTTCGTATGTACCTATTGAAAAACTAAACCGCTTGACTCCTCATAACCATCAAGGAGCCGTTGCTAACATGTCTCCTATCCCATTTTATGATTTAGAAGAACTGATCACCGCTGTCAAAGAAACCAAAGAAAACCCATTATTTCTTCTCCTCGATCAACTTAGTGATGTTCGTAATTTTGGAGCCATCATCAGAACTGCTGAATGTACAGGCGTAGATGGAATTATCATACAAAAAAGTGGTGGTGCTCCAATAAATGGAGATACGGTAAAAACAAGTGCAGGTGCAGTATTTAACATTCCTATCTGTAAAGTAGACCACATAAAAGATGCCATGTTTTATTTACAAGCCTCCGATATAAAAGTTATTGCTGCCACCGAAAAAACTGAAAATACTATTTACGATATTGATTTTAAAAACGGGTGTGCAATCATTATGGGTTCTGAAGACAGGGGAATCAACCCTTCTATTTTGAAATTGGTAGACGACAAAGCAAAACTCCCTATGTATGGTAGCATAGCCTCTTTAAATGTTTCTGTGGCATGTGGTGCTTTTCTTTATGAAGCTGTCAGACAACGCCTCTAATCTTCCTTTTCTTTGAAGTTATATCGTATTTCTAAAGATGGATCCAACGTGTGGATTTCTTCCTTTGGGGTTTCTACGAAATTTCCAGCTTCGTCAAACTGTTGTAAGAATGGATCTTGGGATTCATCATAGTGTTCATGTTCCCAAATATATTTGGGGGGTTTGGCAATAGCAGTCTTGAAAATTAAAGCAAAAATAAACCCAACCAATAATCCTGACAAATGCCCTTCCCACGACATGTTTTCTTTAATCGGAAAAACATACCACAACATACTTCCGTAAAGAAAAATGACTAAAAATGAAAGAGCCGTCAAACGGTAGTGCTTAGAGAAAATTCCTTTAAAAAGCATAAAACTCATCAACACATAAATAAGACCACTGGCACCAATATGGTAACCTACACTTCCTATACACCAAGTAAAAAGCCCTGAAAGCAGAATGCCATATAAAATGACCTTCCACGCAATTGGACGGTAAAAATAAAACAAGGCCGTTGACAACACCAACAAAGGAGTAGAATTGTGGTACAAATGTTCCAAACTACCATGAATAAAAGGACTAAAAATAATTCCTCTCAATCCTGAAAGTGTTCTTGGAAATACACCCAAGCTGTTCAATCGGTATCCAAACCGGACTTCAGCCCAAAACACCATCCAAATTAACAATACAAACGCTATTGGATACCCAATGACGCCTGTAGAAAATCGAAATGGTTGTTGTGGATTCATGGTTATAAATTTAATAAACACTAGCAAATAACCCGCCAAAAAATGGCAATATGTTAGAATGTCAGAATTATATAAAAAAAAACTTTAGTTTTGTAAGATGAATTCACCCTTAGCAGAACGCTTACGTCCAAAAAAGCTGACCGATTACATAAGTCAATCACACCTTATTGGACCCAACGGAGCGTTGACGCAAGCATTAAAACAAGGATTGATTCCTTCCATGATTTTTTGGGGCCCTCCTGGCATCGGAAAAACCACCCTTGCTACCATCATTGCTACCGAGTCCGAACGCCCTTTTTACACCTTAAGCGCAATCAGTTCTGGTGTTAAAGATGTGCGAGAAGTCATTGAAAAAGCAAAACAGAGCGGCGGTTTATTTACCACCAAAAATCCCATTTTATTTATAGATGAGATTCATCGCTTTAGCAAATCACAACAAGATTCTCTTTTACAAGCCGTTGAAAAAGGATGGGTAACGCTCATTGGAGCCACCACTGAAAATCCAAGTTTTGAAGTTATCTCTGCCCTACTCTCCCGATGTCAAATCTATACTTTAAAACCTTTTGATACTAATGATTTAGAGGCGCTGCTAAAACGTGCGATTGAAACGGATGAAGAACTGTCAAAAAAGAAAATTAAACTCCTAGAAATCGAAGCCTTGCTTCGGTTGTCAGGCGGCGACGCTCGAAAATTATTAAATATTTTTGAATTGATTGTCAATTCAGAAAGTGCCACCAAGGTGACCATTACAAATCAATTGGTCTTAGACAAAGTTCAAAACAGTACGGTTTTATATGATAAAACTGGCGATCAACATTACGATATTATTTCAGCTTTTATTAAATCCATTCGTGGTAGCGACCCGAATGGTGCCGTCTACTGGTTGGCACGGATGCTAGAGGGTGGCGAGGACGTGAAATTTATTGCACGTCGCATGCTTATCCTTGCTAGTGAAGATATTGGAAACGCCAACCCAACTGCTTTGGTATTGGCGAATAGCACCTTTCAGTCTGTTGCAGCGATTGGTATGCCCGAAAGCCGGATTATTCTGAGTCAATGTGCGACTTACTTAGCCTGCTCACCAAAAAGCAATGCAGCTTATGCTGCCATTAATCAAGCCATTGATGTTGTGAAAACTACAGGGAATTTGGCAGTGCCCCTTGACATTCGGAATGCACCCACTAAACTGATGAAAGATTTAGGCTATGGAGAATCCTATAAATACGCTCATAATTACGACTTGAATTTTGTGTCACAGGAATTTTTACCTAAAGAAATCGAAAATACACAGTTTTACAAACCTGGGAACAATGCCCGCGAAAATGCACAACAAACGTTTTTGAAACAACGTTGGAAAGACAAGTATAAGTCCTAGCGTTGGGTGTTTAAGGCTTCAATCGTAGTGTTGCCATTTTCAATATATTCACGAACCCAGCTTTGTCCACGTTTGTAGATAATCCCTTCTTGCCCGTCAATAATGTAAACATTTTCAAACAGTGTGGCATGCGTGGCATATTTAACGATTTTAGTAACAGTGTCTATAAAATCATAGCCCGATTTGGTTTGCTGGACGATCAGTCCCATAGCCACCTCAACAGCTGAGACCGATTCCACAGCTTCTTGAATCTCTTCTGCTTTTTCTTCTATTGTTTCAGTAACGACAACTACAGGGTCGGGGTTGACAGCCAATTCGACTGGCGGTGTCGGAGGGGTTGGAATTGACACTACATCCATATTTTTTGACTCAACATAGTCGTAATTAAATTCGCTCAAATCAAAAGCATCTCGGAGTGCTTCGTGATATGCTTTTCGAAATTCCTTGAGTTTAGATTTTCCAATTTCTGAAGAAAAAACAGTGATGTTTTTACAATTAGTTAGCACTATTTGCAGTTTGGTTGATAACATGCCTTTAATCTTAACCACATTTGCATTCAGCAGTAAACAATTATTTTTAGCTAAATCCGTTGGATAGTTATCCGATTTATCTAACACTGTAAATCCATTTTTTTTGAATAAAAATTCGGTTAAAGAATTCAATTGATATTGATCATTTGATTTTAAAAAATCAAATTTATTAGAAACTGAAACATATTTATAATCATTGATACTCAATTGAGCCCATGAGTTCATATTAGCACTAAATACCAAAATAAAAATATAAATTTTAGTTTTCATTATTTTTAAATATATAGTTAAAGCCTAATTGTAAAGATACGCTTTGTGATTTAGCTAAGTTTTGATATTCCAATAAATTATCAGCCATAACATAAAACTGTATTGATCCCAAACTAGCAGACAACCCAAGTCCTACATTTGTAAATGAATACGTATCTATGGTGTAGGTTGTTTTCAATTGAAGGCCTTTGAAGATTTTCCGATAGTAAAATGTAGATAAAGCCCATTGTAAATGATTGGGGCGTTTCATTGCAAACAAATGCGCCCCCACCCTATTTTGAAACGTACGATCCAATTTGTCAAGACAATTACATTCTTTTCTTATTTTTCTTCCAAAATTATAACTTACGGAACTATTGAATTTTACAGGCCGCCATATAGTGTATGAAGTTGTGCTGCTATCAATTTCAAATAACTCATCAAAATCGTTCTTAACCTCGTTCCAATAATCTTGAGCTGTTTGTCCTGATACCACCTGTGGAAAGACCGATTGAATCCCATCATATTCTAAATCTCCATCTAAAATATAATTCTTAACGTCCTTAGAATAATTGATAAACCCAATATCCTGAAGACTTGCATCTATCGTCCATTCTGGAGAGGGTTGATGGGTAAATCCAACATCAACACCCAGCCCTAGATTCCCGCCAAACAGAAGTCGTTTTTTAAGAACATCCAAACTGTTATTAGCACTAGAGTCATCCAAAAAGGAAAGTCCAGATGTTTGTAATTTCATATCAAGATCAAACACATGATTTAAGTTGTTATTGGCAGTCGGAACCGTTATAAATGAACCTTTATTTTGTGTTGATGACGCCTGTACAATGCTAGAATACACTTTTCCCCTGAGCCCTAATGTCCA
>Ga0102886_1000456_pt1 | contig 17915 bp, 17 predicted proteins | sample Colrivmet1550A02_FD_84499 | JGI IMG/M metagenome (GOLD analysis project Ga0102886, IMG submission 84499) | Estuarine microbial communities from the Columbia River estuary - metaG 1550A-02 | ecosystem: Environmental > Aquatic > Marine > Intertidal zone > Estuary | place: USA: Columbia River... | reverse complement strand
AGTATGTTGATGCACCTCCTGGGTTTTCAGATGAGAACACACAGAGTAATACTTCGCAGAATAATGATTTGGGAATGCTTAAATTAACTACCAAGTACCAACCAAACGCAAGCAACCAACTCGAGTATGAAGCCCTTGGGAATTTATCTAAAAGCTCACAAGATCAACGTTTCAATTCCTCTTTAAATGGAGCTATTAATCAGTTAGAAAACACCAATCCATTTAGTTTCAATCAGAGTTTGAACTATTATTACACATTGAATGAGACCAATATTTTCGCATTTGAAGCCCAGCATCTTATCAAGGATGAAGACCCTTTTTACAATGCGATTCTTGAGGATAAAGTCAATTATGAAAGCACAGCGAACATTCTTGGTTTAGATGGAACTCAACTTGATTATGACTTTGGTCAAGAAAAACGCGTGCAGTCCAATCAGGTAGATGCTAAATTGGATTATTGGAATATTCTAAACAAAAAAAGTAATATTAATCTGACTCTTGGAACAATTTTGAGTCACCAACAATTTAACTCTAATATTTTTCAATTCATGGACGACCGAACCGAAAGCAGTCCAATCCCTGGAATTGTAGGGGGAGCGGCAACGAATGATATTGCTTATAACTTTTCGGACGTGTATTTAGGATTTCATTACCGTCTGAAATCTGGTAAATTTACTTTTACACCTGGAATAGCGGCCCATGCCTACACAATTTCAAACACACAGGTCGGTACAAAGACCACGGATAATTTCTTTAGATTTTTACCTGATATGAATGTTATTTTTCAAATCAAAAAGAGTGAAACTTTGAATTTAAGTTACCGTATGCAAACACAATTTACAGATGTTTCACAATTTGCAAGTGGCTTGGTTCTTAACAACTATAACTCCTTATTCTCGGGCTCGCCAGATTTACAAAGTGCACTTTCTCACAATGTCAATTTGTCTTATTACAGCTTTAATATGTTTAACTATACCAACGTCTTTGCGAATATCAATTATAATAAAAGTATTGACAATGTTAGAACGGTTTCTGAATTTGTGCCCGGAAGTGTCATTCGTGTATCAACACCATTCAATTCGGATTTTGCCGATGAAAGTTTATCTGCCAGTGGCCGTTTTCAGCGCACCTTTGGAAAGTTGCGTGCTTCTGTCAGAGCAAATTTGAATTACTCTAAATTTAATCAGTTTCTACAAGACAGGCGAACAGTGAATGAAAGTTTTTCACAATCCTATAGAGCACAATTACGCACCAACTTTAGAACGGCACCCAATATCGATTTAAGTTACAAATACTCTATTCAGGATAATAATCTTGGGACGAATGCTACCAAATTTTTCACAAAAAGCCCATCTGTTGAAGTGGATGTCTTGATTTTAAAATCGTTTACGTTCAAAACCGATTATTCGTATAACGACTTTAGTGATGAAGACCGCTCGATTAATACGTACGAATTTTGGAATGCTTCTTTATCTTATAGAAAAGATGAAGATGCTAAATTTGAATACGAAATCAAAGCAACGAATCTGTTAGATACTCGTTCTCAAAATCAGAGTAGTACCTCAAATATCTCTGTGAGTGCGACAGAATATTTCATCCAACCTCGCTATGTGACCTTTCGTGTGCGCTATGAATTGTAATCACTGCTAAGATTAATTTATACCAAAAAAACCCGACTGTGGGTCGGGTTTTTTTAACAGACTAACTTAAATAAACCCTGTTAAAGGGACGTTGGGGTATTGAGGTTATTAAGCAAAAGATTTTAATTTCCTATTGTCTTACTAGTTTAAAAGATGGATCTATATTCTTAAAGAGGAGTTATTTCTCATTGTGCGCGGTTCTAGTTGAATGCTTTCAGCTTTGATATCGATACCTAACTGTTTTGCATGTAAAATAAAATTTGAAAAGTTCTCTTTTCTCCATTGGTTACAAATAGCAATTCTAGTGCCATCACCTAATGTAATTGGGGCATCTGTATAATAGTTCTGTTCATTTCTCACATCAATATCTGCTAATTTCTTAATAACGCCTTTACCACCCTGTAAGTCATCATACCAAACCTTTTGCAACACGCTAAAGCTCATTTTAGATTTATAAATATAATTTTCTATTATTTTTTGAGCCAGTCTAGATTTACTTAGGTTTTTTATGATGTCTTTAATTTTATGTTTATTATCATCTATTACCATTTTATTAAATATGATTATTGGTTAATCAAATTTAAATTAAATAAATTAAAATTTTAGCCCACTTTTAGCCCATTAAATATATTTTTATTATTTTTAAACTATGGACGATATGATCAGACAATTAAAACAGGACATCAGTCAAAAATTGGGTTTTGAAATTCGGCATCAAGCTGATGTGCGGTACCTTCACCAAAGTATAGTTTTAGAAAATAATTTTAATATTGGATTTAATACCCTACGTCGCTTTTTTGGTTTTTTACCCTCAAGAACCCCACAGCTTCAAACTTTGGAAGTCTTAGCACAATTTTTGGGCTATGGATCTTACTCTGATTTTTTAAATATTGTCAATAAAGACCAAAATTGGTTTTACTGGACTTTTGTGAATGATTTTGAAAATTTGGAGTCAATTGAACCCTCTCAAATCCAACAACTAGTTGTTCTAAAATCACATCCTGATTATGTATTATTCTTAAGTCATATTATAAAGACATTTATCCGTAGAAATCGAATTGATTTATTGAAAACTATATTTTCAAATTCTAATATATTTCTTGATATAAATTCTCAAAACAAGGAGCTTTTGAAATTAGCTTACGCTGTTGGGGGGCTTTTAAGAAAGTTGCCAAAAAGTAGATATATAGAGTTAGAAGTTCTTCTGTCGGATGCTTATGTTTTCAAAACACATATATTAGATTTCCACGTAGATTACACATATTTTAATGGCTACTATGGGTATTTAAATACAGCTAGATTTGCGTATGATACTCAGCCAGGGCATATAATTTTTATCAAACTGATAAAAAATTACCACCTTTTTTTAGCTGGTAAATCAACCTTTGAGGCTTATCAACCCGAGGTCTCAAGTCAAAAAATGTTCTCCGTATTGCATGGACGTTTGTTAGGGTATCAGTTGTTGACAAAGCATTTTAAACAGAAACAATCTCTAGATACATTATTGTTAAAAATCTTGAAAATAGGAGAACAATATTCTAAGGTTTTATTTTATATAGAAGTCTTTCCTGCTCTTATATTCACCAAACAAATAGAGATTCTAGAAACAATTTTTAAACGTTACCACAAAGAACTTTTCGTCAACCCTTCTTGGCGATTCTATACATCTCATAACGTCTATTTGATTGCTTATGTATTAGTGAAACTGAAAAAACAGAATTACAAAGATGCCCGTTATAGCTTTAATCAAATTAATTTAAATGTCAGCCCCTCCAGTTCGTATTACCATTATTTAAAGTTGTTTTACTGCATCGCGGCTTATCAATTAGAAAAACATACAGCAGCCAATTCCGCCACTCTTTTTGAGGTGCAAAAAGAGTATCAATCCTTAGTTAAAATAACGGGTTTTAAACGATTCAATTTAAACTTATTAAAAAAATATTAGCTTAGTTTATATGGAATATTTGATTTTATCCTCATTATTTTTTGCAATTAACAATATATTATGGAAGCGGATTGTGGCGGACTATTTACCCTTACAGGTTATTGTTAAGAGGTCAATGTTCACAAGTTTATTAGGGATTATCTTTTTGCTTTTATGTTCGAATAGCTTTACAATATATACCACTTTCAGTGAGGCGCTCTTTGTAAATTTAACAGGCATTATCGGTGCACTTGGTTTAGTGTTTATGATTTATGCCTTAAAAGACACCACTCTAAATAATTTTATACACTACAGTTTATTGGGGAGCATTGGCACAGCTTCTTACCTTTATTTTGTTGAAAATATTACTCCGAAAAATTATGTTTTAGGAACTCTTTTTATCGTCTTAGGTTTTTGTACGTTCTTATGGAATGAACGAATTAATACTAAATCCGCTCAGTTTTCTACCCATAGTTATTTGACCTTGATGACGCTTTTTTTTTCTGTTTCTGGAATTATGCAATGGTATAATTTAAAAACCTACGATGTGGTTTTTCTTGCGGTACATCAAGAAATTCAGGTTGTGATTGTTGCAGTATTAATAATACGTTATTTAAAACAGCCAATCTTGACATTTTTTAAATTTGATTATATACTGTTGATGGTGCCGATTGTTGCCATTGCAATTATTGCTGGCATGTGGGGTTTAAAAACAACCAATCCCTTTATCTCTAGTATCGTCAGCTTAACGGCCCCTATAATTACAATGATATTAGCTATAGTCGCATTAAAAGAACGCTTTAAATGGCATTATGTGAGCACTATGTTTATGGTAATATTAGGAGCATGGCTACTTAGTTAAATTATTTTTAAATTTCAAAAACGTCTTTAATTATCTCAACATAATCCAGTTTTTCCCATGTAAACAATTCAACATCCAAAGTCAAGCTTTCGCCATTTGGTTGGTGAAATGTTTTGGTCACTGTTTTATGTTCACGACCCATATGTCCATAAGCAGCCGTTTCGCTGTATATAGGACTGCGAAGTTTTAAACGTTTTTCGATAGCTGCAGGGCGTAAATCAAATAATTTTGAGATCTTATCGGCAATTACACCATCGGTCAAATTAAATGGACTCGTACCATAAGTATCCACAAACACACCCATAGGTTTAGCAACACCAATGGCATAGCTAACTTGTACTAACACTTCTGAACAAATTCCAGCGGCTACCATATTTTTGGCAATGTGACGCGTGGCATAAGCAGCACTACGGTCTACTTTACTTGGGTCTTTCCCTGAAAACGCACCTCCACCATGAGCCCCTTTTCCTCCATAGGTATCTACAATAATTTTTCGACCCGTAAGGCCTGTATCGCCGTGAGGCCCTCCAATCACAAACTTCCCAGTTGGGTTGATGTGATACTTAATTTCGTCATTAAATAAATCTTGAATATGTGCAGGTAGTTTTGCTATTACTCTAGGAATCAACTTTGTCTTTAAATCCTTTCGAATTTTTGCCAACATTGCAGTCTCTTCATCAAAATCATCGTGTTGTGTAGAGATGACGATTGTATCAATCCGTTTGGGTGTGTTGTCATCATCGTACTCAATAGTTACTTGGCTTTTAGAATCGGGTCTTATATAAGTAATATCGCTGCCTTCGCGACGCATGGCTGCAAGTTCAATCAATATGCGGTGCGACAGATCCAACGCCAACGGCATGTAGTTTTCGGTTTCATTTGTGGCATATCCAAACATCATTCCTTGATCGCCAGCTCCTTGTTCTTCAGTTCCTCTATCAACCCCACGATTAATATCTTCCGACTGCTCATGAATTGCGGAAAGCACTCCACATGAGTTGCCGTCAAACATGTATTCACCTTTGGTATAACCAATCTTGTTTATGGTATCTCGTGCAATTTTTTGCACATCAAGATAGGTTTTAGATTTAACCTCACCCGCAAGAATTACTTGACCAGTTGTCACCAAGGTTTCACAAGCCACTTTTGAATCGGGGTCAAAAGCTAAAAAATGGTCGATTAAAGCATCACTAATTTGGTCAGCAACCTTGTCTGGATGGCCTTCAGAAACGCTTTCAGACGTAAATAAATAACTCATAAACAGTTTTTTATGAGAACAAAAAAGAGGATTGCAGGGCTAGTGTAGTAGTATTTACTGCTTTAGCTTTTTTTAATGAGGTTGCAATCAGATCAAATTTGTCCTCCGTATTAAGTTACAAACTTACTAAATATAGAGTTAATAAAAAAGTTATATCCTATATCTATACAATAGGTATTTAAATATTTACTTTACTTTTGCAACTTAATTGTTTTGAAATGAATCGGTTGTTAGGGTGTTTTTTTGTATGTATGGTCTTCATTGGGTTTTCGCAAGAAAATCCTAGTAGTAGCTTTATAGATGTTAATTATTTCAAAGGATACATACCCCTTCATAATACAGATATTCTTCACCTTATTCAAGGACATCCAGAAGGCATTATAATTGGTTGGAATCAACGAACGAATGGGGAAAAAGAGTGGCAGCAGCGCTATAATTACCCAGATTATGGAGCCTCTTTTATGTATCAAGATTTAAAAAATGAGGTCTTAGGCAATACGTTTGGGTTTTATGGACACTTTAATTTTTATTTTTTCAAACGCCTATTGATGTTCCGAGTAGCATCAGGGATTGTAGCAGCATCAAACCCATATGATAAAAATTCAAACCCCAAAAATATTGCATTTGGTTCTAAATTATTAGCGAGTTCTTATCTAATGTTAAATTATAATAAACCGAGATTGCTAGGCCCTATAGGAGTTCAAACGGGATTGATATTTTTTCATGCCTCTAACGGGAATTTTAAAGCGCCCAATACCAGTGTGAATACCATTGCATTAAATTTTGGATTAAATTATGATTTAGATGGGAAGGAAGCTATTTACGAAGCACCTGTAAAATATGCTCCTGTTTCCAAAAAAGTCAAATACAATTTTGTATTGCGCTCTGGTGTCAGCCAAACAGATGTAGTGGGGAGCGAGCAATTTCCGTTTTATACACTTTCAGCCTATGCGGACAAGCGTATTAATTTTTTCAGTGCCCTTCAATTGGGTGTGGAAGTATTTTTCTCAAAAGCTTTAGAAGAAGAAATACACTACCGAAGCGTTGCATTTCCTGAAATGCCATCAGACCCAGAAGCCGATTATAAACGTATAGGAGGTTTTTTAGGGTATGAATTATTTATCAATAATTGGTCAATGGTCGCTCAACTAGGATATTATTTGTATTACCCCTATGATTTTGAAGGACGCGTCTATAATAGGCTTGGTTTGAAATATTATTTTAGTAAAAAATGGTTTGGGACAGTTTCTGTTAAATCGCATATTGCGACTGCAGAATCTGTTGAATTTGGAATAGGAATCCGATTATAATATGAAGAAATTAGTATACATACTTGTATTATTTTCAACCCTTTCTTGCGACCAAAAAGATGCCTGGGACTGTATTCAAACCTCAGGAATTCTAGCAACATTAAAATTGACAGTTGATCCTTTTGAAAAAATACTTGTCAATAGAGATATCGAATTGGTAGTCAAACAAGGTCAGGATTATAAAGTTGAAATTCAAGCCGGAGAAAACTTAATTGATTCTATTGAGGTAATCGTTGTAGGGAATGAACTTCAATTAACCGATCCTAACACTTGTAATTTTGTAAGAGATTACGGACTTACCAAAATGATCGTAACCACTCCAGTTCTAAAAGTAATTAGAAGTAGTACGCAGTATTTAACGTCTTCTGAAGGCGTTTTAACCTTTGAAGACATACAGCTTATTTCAGAGGATTTTAATGCGAATTATATAAGTTCAGGAGACTTTAATATGAATGTAAACACACAAAGTCTTAGCGTGGTAGCCAATAACTTATCAGGATTCACAATTTCAGGCTCTACTGAAACACTAACGGTGGAATTTTATGCCGGTTTGTGTTCCTTTAAAGGAGCAAATCTTACAGCGCAAGATGTCACTATTTTTCAAAGAAGCAGCCATGATATCACAGTGAATCCACAACAATCTTTAAAAGTTGACATTAGAAGTGTAGGCAATGTAATTAGTATGCATACACCTCCCTTGGTTGAGGTTGAGGAGTATTATACCGGTCGATTGCTATTTTTGGATTGACAAGAATTCACTAATCAGCACATTTTAAGCTGGTTCTGAAATACAATCTCCTAAGTTGATTTCCCAAAATAAGCTCTTAAAAATATAATTTATCAATTTATGAGCTATTTTTATTGCATTATCTACAAATTTCCTATGCAAGTCACAAAAAAAAGAAATTAAGTTTTTTTTTTTGGAAAATATATATACTTTAGCTTACGATTACAAGACTATGACAACCGTAAATTATATTTTTTTTAGCTTTTATTATTTCTTTTTTAGAAAAGAAATCGAGGCACTGTGTATGTAATTTATCAATATAAATTTTAAATATAAGTCTCGATGTAAACATCGGGATTTTTTTTTATGACAAAGAAAGTAGCCATACAAGGAATTGAAGGGTCATTCCACCACATCGTTTCTCAGACGTATTTTGAGGAAGTTGTAATGGTGCAGCCTTACCTCTCATTTAGCGATGTGGTGGAGAGCCTAATATCCAAAACCTCGGATGTAGCAATTATGGCGCTAGAGAATTCTATTGCGGGTTCTATCATTCCGAATTATGCACATATCAACGATCAGGATTTACACATTACTGGGGAGTATTTTTTAGAAATTCAACACAATCTGATGGCGCTTGAAGGACAATCCATTCAAGATATAAAAGAAGTGTTTTCTCATCCCATGGCCTTATTACAATGTAAAGAATTTTTTAAACAACATCCCCATATAAAATTAATCGAAGACACCGATACTGCTGAGGTAGCCAAACGAATTTCTAAAAACCAACTTGAAGGCGTCGCTGCAATTGCAAGTGTAAAAGCCGCTCAACTATTTGATTTGGAAATTCTTGCAAATAGTATTCAAACAATCAAGCACAATGAGACCCGATTTGTCGTTGTAGAACGAAACCCGTCTCTGCAAAATAAGGCAACAACAAACAAAGCCTCTGTTAAATTTCTTTTAGATCACAAACGCGGGAGTTTAGCAGCAATGCTCAATGTGATGAGTGATTGTAATTTGAATTTAACTAAAATACAATCCTTACCAAAAATTGATACCCCTTGGAAATACGCTTTTTTTGTGGACATTACTTTTGAGAAATTCTCCGATTACGAAAAGGGAAAAGCCATTATGAAACTTATGGCTGAAGAATTTAAAATTTTAGGGGAATATAAAAACGCAAAAAAATAATGGTCACTGCCAATCGATTACATACCGTTGAAGAGTACTACTTCTCAAAAAAATTAAAAGAAGTCAATGCAATGAAAGCTGCCGGTGCGTCCATTATAAATTTAGGCATCGGAAGTCCTGATTTGGCACCACCAAAATCCGTCATTTCTGCGATCACTAACAGTCTGATGGATGCTTCAGCACATAAATACCAGAGCTATCAAGGGCTTCCAGAACTTCGGTCAGCCATGGCAGACTTTTATCAAACCAATTACAATGTAAGCCTTAATCCTGAAAATGAAGTTTTACCATTGATTGGAAGTAAAGAAGGGATTATGCATATTTCAATGGCATACCTAAATGAAGGCGATGCCGTTTTAATTCCAAACCCTGGCTATCCAACCTACACCTCTGTTACTAAACTTGTTGGTGCAGACCCTATTTTTTATGATCTAAAATCAAACTCCAATTGGCAGCCAGACTTAATAGCTTTAGAGACAATGGACCTGTCTAAAGTAAAGCTCATGTGGGTCAATTATCCACACATGCCAACAGGAACTTTAGGAGATCACACAATACTAAAATCACTGGTTACATTTGCTAAAAAACATTCTATTTTACTCATTAATGACAACCCTTATAGTTTTATTTTAAATGAAAATCCTTCTAGTATTTTTAATATTGAAGGGACAAAAGAAGTCTGTTTAGAGTTGAACTCTTTGAGTAAAACTTTTAATATGGCTGGATGGCGTGTGGGAATGTTAACGGGTTCAGCGGAGCATTTACAAAATGTGATTAAAGTTAAAAGCAATATGGATTCGGGAATGTTTTATGGCATTCAAAAAGGAGCTATTGAAGCTCTAAACAGTTCTAAAAACTGGTTTAAGGATTTAAATAAAATCTATTCCGAACGTCGAGCTCTAGTGTGGGAATTAGCCACCGCTCTTAATTGTACGTTTGAAACCGAGACTTCAGGAATGTTTGTTTGGGCTAAATTACCTTCTGATTTAAAATCAGAGACATTTATTGACACTTTATTACAAAAGCATCACATATTTATTGCGCCGGGCACTATTTTTGGTAGTAATGGCGAAGGCTATATCCGATTCTCATTGTGCGCCCCAAAAGAAAGTATTCAATCCGCTATAAATCGAGTCTCATGAAACAGGTAAGCATCATAGGGATTGGATTAATTGGAGGAAGTTTTGCGTTGGATTTAAAACACCACATTCCAGAAGTTCAGATCACAGGAATAGATCAAAATAAGACCCATTTAACAGAAGCAATTAAACTCGGAATTATAGATCAAACAGGGGACTTAAAATCTCTTGAGAATGCAGATCTAGTTGTATTGGCAATTCCCGTTAATGCAGCCCTAGAGGTATTGCCACAAGTTTTAAATTTTATTACCGAAAAAGCGGTGGTGATAGACATGGGTTCTACCAAAGAAGCCATTTGTAAAGCCGTTTCATCCCATCCAAGACGTGCTCAGTTTTTAGCAACACACCCCATTGCTGGTACTGAATTTTCTGGTCCTTCGGCAGCAATTTATGGGTTGTTTAAGAATAAAACGAATATCATTTGTGAGGTCGAGAAAACCCTACCAGCCTTAGGAGAGGTGGTTTTAACACTGTTCAAAACCATGGGAATGCACTTGCGTTTTATGCCTGCAAATGATCATGATAAACACATTGCTTACGTATCTCATTTATCACACATCAGTTCCTTTATGTTGGGAAAAACAGTCATTGAAAAAGAAAAAAATGAGCGTGACATCTTTGATATGGCAGGTAGTGGATTTGAATCTACAGTACGATTAGCTAAAAGTTCGCCCGATATGTGGGCTCCAATTTTCGAACAAAATAAAGTCAATGTTATAGAAACGCTTACTGAGTACATTCAAAATTTGAATCAATTTAAAGCCTATATGGAGAAAGACGATTTTGATGCAGTACACAACGAAATGAAAAACACAAATCATATAAAACAAATATTAAAAGGAATTGCTTAATAATAACAAAAAATGGAAAACAAAAAAGAATTAGGAAATTGGTTGAACGAATTGAATCTCGACCACCCTTTAGTAATCGCTGGCCCCTGTAGCGCAGAGACCGAAGAACAAGTATTAAGAATTGCCCACGAACTAAAAGATACGGATGTAAGCTATTACCGTGCGGGAATTTGGAAACCTCGAACACGCCCAGGAAATTTTGAAGGCGTAGGTGCATTGGGCCTCAAATGGCTTCAAAAAGTAAAGGCGGAAACCGGTTTAAAAACAGCTACCGAAGTTGCCAACAGAGCTCATGTAGAATTGGCTTTAGAGCACGACATCGATTTATTGTGGATTGGCGCTCGTTCTACAGTGAGTCCATTTATTGTACAAGAAATAGCAGATGCTTTACAAGGGACTGATAAAGTAGTCTTGGTTAAAAATCCTGTGAATCCAGATCTAGCCTTATGGTTAGGAGCAATTGAGCGTTTGGCAACAGCAGACATTAAAAATTTAGGTGTGATTCATAGAGGATTTTCATCTTATGAAAAAACAAAATATAGAAATACACCAGAATGGCAAATGGCAATTGAATTGCAAACAAAGTTTCCAGACCTTCCATTAATCAACGATCCTTCCCATATTACAGGAAAACGCGATATGATTTTTGATGTATCTCAAACCGCATTAGATTTGAATTTTGATGGATTGATGATTGAAACACATTTTGATCCTGATAATGCCTGGAGTGATGCGGCGCAACAAGTAACACCTGCTTCTTTGATTCAAATCATGAAAGATTTAAAAATCAGAAAAGAATCAACCCCTGAAGTTGCTTACAACAATCAGCTTAAAAATTTACGGGCCCAAATCGATGTGATGGACAACCAATTGCTGGAGACTTTAGGAAAGCGAATGAAAGTTGCTGAAGGGATTGGAACTCTTAAAAAACAGGAAAACGTTGCTGTTTTACAAAGCAAACGTTGGAATGAAATTTTAGGTAAAATGGTCCTAGAAGGCGAACAACACAACTTGAGTGAAGAGTTTATTCTTAAACTGTTTAAAGCAGTGCACCAAGAATCGATCAACCACCAAGAATTGATCTTGAATAAATAAAATAAAAAAGCCTCGTATTTCGAGGCTTTTTTATTACTTGTTTCGTTTGAAAATATAGCGAGTTATAAAAATGCCTTGCTTATCTGTTTTGTCTCCTTTGCTTTCTACAGCACTAGTTACAAATGCTAGATCCCATCCTTCTTCAATCATTGTATTGATTTTTGAAGTAATTAAGGCATCATTTGCAGCAATATTCTGAAAACGTATTCCAGCGACGTTATAAAAATTTAAAAGCTTGGTTTCATCAAACCCTTTTACTCTTATATCACCCCTGTCTGATTTATTCCTAGATTTATCATCAGCAGATTGGGTTGATGTATAATCTTTGTAATTTTTCGTTTCGTTTGCACTGATTATTCTTGATCTTCCAAGCCCACTAGGAACAATGGACTCAACACTAGTGATAACCTTGTATTCCGTTTGAGAGCTTACAGATTCAGTTGATAATAACAAAAGTAGGCATGTAATTGTAAATAATTTTTTCATAGCTATTAATTTGGGTATTAATTAAAACACAAATATAATTTTTTTAGCTTATTATTTGTTTCTTTGTTTAGATATTTAAAATCAAGAATGACAGGAATAGTATATAAATCTACGGGAAGTTGGTACTCTATTAAATCCCAACAAGGGGCGTTCTATGAGTGCCGAATTAAAGGAAAATTCCGAATCAAAGGAATTAAAAGCACCAACCCATTAGCGGTTGGAGATCGTGTAGATTTTGATTTAGAAACGAGTAACAACACCGAAACGGGAGTTATTACAACAATTCATGCACGTACAAACTATATTGTTCGCAAATCAGTGAACCTCTCCAAACAAACACATATCATTGCGAGTAATATCGATCAAGTATTTTTACTAATCACTATCGATAGCCCTCCTACATTCACAAGTTTTATAGATCGTTTTTTAGCAACTACTGAAGCCTATGCCATTAAAGCAATTTTGCTCTTTAATAAGGTAGATGTCAATGACGAAGCCACTCAAAAAATTGTTGAAGAATTATCAACACTCTATCAGAGTATTGGATACCAATGTTTAAGTATTTCTGCTAAAACCGGTGAGAATATTGAAGCGGTTAAAACCTTAATGACTGGAAAGTCTAGCATGTTTGCGGGACATTCAGGTGTAGGTAAATCAACGTTGGTAAATTCTATAGAACCAGGACTAAATATCAAGACCAAAGAGATTTCAGAGCAGCACAAACAAGGACAACACACAACTACCTTTGCAGAAATGTTTGATTTGAGCTTTGATGCCCAAATTATAGATACACCCGGCATTAAAGGATTTGGTGTTGTAGATATGGAACCTGCTGAAGTCGATAACTATTTCCCAGAGTTATTTGCCCTGAAACAATCCTGTAAATTTAATAATTGCCTGCATTTACACGAACCCCAATGTGCGGTCAAATTAGCCCTCGAACAAAACCAAATTGCACCCTCACGTTATAAAAGCTATACACAAATTTTGGAAGGCGATGATGAACATTACCGAACAGATAACTACGAGCCAAAATGAGAGCAGTCATTCAAAGGGTCTCCCAAGCAAGCGTAACTATAGAGGGAAACAAAGTGGCCAATATAGCTTCTGGATTATTAGTGTTTTTAGGAGTTATTGACACAGATACCGTCGAAGATATTCAGTGGCTGAGCAACAAACTGACCAACCTCCGTATTTTTAACGATGCCGATGGAGTCATGAATACCTCTTTAAAAGACAGCAATGGATCGGCTCTTGTGGTAAGTCAATTTACATTATACGCACAAACAAAAAAGGGCAACCGCCCCAGTTATATCAAAGCTGCCAAACCTGAAATTGCACAGCCTCTTTACGAGCAATTCGTTCGTCAATTTGAAAAGGATTTAGGACAGACGATCCAAACAGGTACGTTTGGAGCTGACATGAAAGTTGCACTTTTAAATGATGGTCCAGTAACGATTATTATAGATTCAAAAGCGCGGGAATAAGTAGTTGCTTGTTGAGTCGTTATTTTAGTGAATATAATTTGATTTCATTTGAACATTAACTAATTTAGTGTTTCAATAATTTCTCGTAAAATGGAACTTCAACACGCACAAAAAACTGTCGATAATTGGATTAAAGCACATGGTGTTCGCTATTTTAATGAACTCACCAATATGGCACAACTTACCGAAGAAGTAGGGGAAGTAGCACGTATTATTTCAAGACGTTATGGGGAGCAAAGCGAAAAAGAAAGCGATAAAAACAAAGATTTGGGTGAAGAATTAGCCGATGTTTTATTCGTTGTTCTTTGTTTAGCCAATCAAACTGGTGTAAATTTGCAAGACGCTTTTGATAAAAAGCTAGAGTTAAAAACCAAACGGGATCATAACCGTCATCACAGCAACGAAAAACTAAAATAGATTTTGCATCTTTTCCTTCCAAACTCAACCATAAACCCAAGTACCAATATCACGATTACAGGTTCCAAAAGTGAGTCGAACCGACTCTTATTACTAAAATCACTTTTTAAAAATTTAGAAATTCAGAATGTATCCAATTCTGATGACAGTCAGTACATGCTCAAAGCATTGGATTCGGATAATTTGACTGTTGATATTCATCACGCAGGTACAGCAATGCGTTTTTTAACAGCCTATTTTGCAACCTTAGAAGGCAAAACTACCTTACTGACAGGGTCGCAAAGAATGCAAGAACGTCCGATTAAAATTTTGGTGGACACACTTAGAGCATTAGGTGCAGACATTAAATATGATAAAGAAGAGGGCTATCCACCGTTGCGTATCACTGGAAAAAATCTACTCAAGGACGAAGTTCGAATGAAGGCGAATGTGAGTAGTCAGTATATCTCCGCATTATTACTAATGGCAACCAAACTAAAAAATGGGTTAAAATTACATCTCGAAGGAAAAATTACTTCGGTTCCCTACATCAAAATGACACTTTCATTATTAAATCAACTTGGTGTTGAAACTAGCTTTGAAGGTCAAGTTATTCAAGTAAAACCTTATTTAGAGACCGTTTCAAAAACGTTTATTGTAGAATCTGATTGGTCTTCAGCTTCCTATTTCTATAGCATCGTAGCCTTGAGTCCAGTGGGGACTCAAATAAATTTGAGTACCTACAAAAAAGACAGTTTACAAGGCGATGCGGTTTTGCAAGAAATTTATACGCATTTAGGGGTTCAAACAAGTTTTGAAGGATCTAAAATTAATTTAAAAAAAATTAATTCAGACTTACCAAAAAGTTTGGATTTAGATTTAGCCAATGCACCTGACATCGCACAAACTATTGTAGTGACTTGTTTGGGACTTCAAATAAAGTGTAATCTTACAGGACTACACACTCTTAAAATTAAAGAGACCGACCGTTTGGAAGCGTTGAAAAATGAAATTTATAAATTTGGAACGGCCATTGATATTACAGACGATAGCTTACATCTCTCTGACCACAAGCCCTTAAAATCAGGGGCAGTTGTAGAAACCTATAACGATCATCGCATGGCGATGGCATTTGCACCCTTGGCGCTTAAAACATCATTTTCTATAAAAGAGGCTGAAGTGGTTTCAAAATCCTTCCCTGATTTTTGGAATAATTTAGTAGAATTAGGTTTCAATACCTCTGAATCCGAAAAATAAAGGTTCAAATACTTGACAACGCCTATTTTGAGATCGTATATTCGCAGCTTGACAATAAAAACCAAGCATGAAATTATCGCACTTTAACTTTGAATTACCAGACGAATTATTAGCAGAATATCCTGCCGAAAACAGAGATGAGTCAAGACTCATGGTCTTGAACCGGAAAGAGCAAACCATCGAACACAAAATGTTTAAAGACTTAATTAATTATTTCGATGAAGATGATGTCATGATTCTAAATGACACTAAAGTTTTTCCAGCACGTTTGTTTGGAAATAAAGAAAAAACGGGAGCTCGAATAGAAGTCTTTCTTCTTAGAGAACTCAATGCAGAACAACGTCTATGGGATGTGTTAGTAGATCCTGCTCGAAAAATTAGAATAGGAAATAAACTCTATTTTGGAAAAGATGAAACCTTAGTAGCTGAGGTTATTGACAATACAACTTCAAGAGGTCGTACACTTCGTTTTTTGTATGACGGATCTTATGAAGAGTTTAGAAAAAAATTAACCCAACTCGGTCAAACGCCTTTGCCCAAGTATATCAACAGAGAAGTTGAGCCAGAAGATGAAGAGCGTTACCAAACAATTTATGCTAAAAATGAAGGTGCTGTCGCAGCTCCAACTGCAGGACTTCACTTTTCTAAGCATCTTTTGAAACGTTTAGAAATCAAAGGAATTAACTTTGCGGAAATCACGCTTCACGTTGGCCTAGGAACTTTTAACCCTGTTGAAGTGGAAGATTTGTCAAAGCATAAAATGGACAGTGAAGAAATTATTATTCCTACTCAAACCGCAACAACCATCAATAAAGCATTGGTTGAAAAACGTCGTATTTGTGCTGTTGGAACAACCGCTATGCGTGCTATTGAAAGCTCTGTGTCTTCAAAAGGAAATTTGAATGAATTTGCTGGATGGACAAATAAATTTATCTTTCCACCTTTCGATTTTTCAATTGCAAACTGTATGATTACAAATTTTCATACACCAAAATCAACCCTTTTAATGATGACGGCTGCATTTGGAGGTCATGATTTTGTAAAGAAAGCATACGAAGAAGCAGTGAAAGAAAAATATAAATTTTATAGCTACGGAGACGCCATGCTAATTATTTAATCAAAATTATAAAGCCTCCTCAAAGAGGCTTTTTTTATGTATCAATTGTTTTGTTCAATATGACTTCTACTAAAAAAGACATACGCGCATTATCAAAAGAGGAGTTAAGAGCCTTTTTTACCACGCAAGGAGATCAAGCTTTTAGAGGCACTCAGATTTACGAGTGGCTTTGGCAAAAAGGGGCGCATCATTTCGAGGATATGACTAATTTATCAAAAGACACTCGTCAAATGTTGGATGAAAATTTTAGTATCAATCATATCGAAGTAGATTCAATGCAGCGAAGTTCTGATGGAACCATTAAAAATGGCATTCGACTTCACGATGGAATGATTGTAGAATCGGTACTAATTCCAACTGCCAAACGTTCTACGGCATGTGTGTCATCTCAAGTTGGTTGTAGTCTTGACTGTAAATTTTGTGCGACTTCACGCCTGAAACGGATGCGAAACCTCAATCCAGATGAAATTTATGACCAGGTTGTCGCTATTGATAAACAGAGTAAATTATACCATAACCGTCCCCTTTCTAATATTGTGTTTATGGGGATGGGAGAGCCGTTAATGAATTACAACAATGTCCTTAAAGCGATTGATAAAATCACTTCTAAAGAAGGATTGGGGATGTCTCCAAAGCGGATTGTTGTGTCTACTTCTGGAGTTCCAAAAATGATTAAAAAAATGGCAGACGATCAGGTAAAGTTTAACTTAGCCGTCTCTCTCCATTCAGCCATTGATAGTGTTCGTACTTCGATCATGCCTTTTAATGAAACCTTTCCTTTGAAAGATTTACGTGAAGCACTTCAACATTGGTATGCGGCTACCAACCGAATCATCACTTATGAATATGTAGTTTGGGAAGGGATCAACGATACTAAAACAGATATTGAGGCACTGATAAAGTTTTGTCAATTTGCCCCTAGTAAAGTTAATCTTATAGAATACAATCCCATTGATGATGGGGTGTTTCAACAAGCCAGTACAACCGCAATCGACTTGTATGTTTCCATGTTAGAGGCTAAAAACATCACGGTTACTGTTCGTCGTTCACGTGGTAAAGATATCGATGCCGCTTGTGGACAACTTGCCAATAAGGCTTAATTTTTTTAAAAATTTCTTAAGGAGCTGGGTTTGGTATGACTGCATGAATTGCTTCGATACGATCTAAAGTTT
>Ga0102886_1000448_pt1 | contig 18046 bp, 15 predicted proteins | sample Colrivmet1550A02_FD_84499 | JGI IMG/M metagenome (GOLD analysis project Ga0102886, IMG submission 84499) | Estuarine microbial communities from the Columbia River estuary - metaG 1550A-02 | ecosystem: Environmental > Aquatic > Marine > Intertidal zone > Estuary | place: USA: Columbia River... | reverse complement strand
TCTGTAATTTTTTTATTTAAATCATATCCTTTTGGATTTGTAATAGTTAAGTCATATTTATTTATTTTACACATATTTATAAATGAATTAGCAACAGCGTGGGGCAGAGGCTTTGGATGAGGCGCCCATGATAAAACTATTTTAGGATTGTTAGAATTTATATTTTCATTAATTGTAGCAGCATCAGCAAGTGCTTGAAGAGGATGTGCTGTTGAACTTTCTAGGTTTAAAACGGGAATATTAGCGTATTTAACAAAACAATTAATTATTTTATCACTATTATCAATTTCTTTGTCTTTCAATTCAGCAAATGCCCTAATTCCTAAAATATCACAATATTGAGATATTACTTTAGCTGCATCTTTTACATGCTCTGCTTTATTGCCTGACATAATAATATTTTCATCAAATTCAAGTTGCCATCCATCGTCCTTAAAATTCATTACAATAGACTTAAATCCTAAATTCATTGCTGCCTTTTGTGTGCTTAGTCTGGTTCTTAGGCTTGGATTAAAAAATAAAAGACCTATAACTTTGTTTTTTCCAATAAAACTTAAGTCTGACTTATCATTTTTATGTTTATTAATTTCCGTCAATAAGTACTGATAATCAATTATATCATCCGAGTTTATAAAGTTTTTCATGATAATTCTATTTTTAATGCATTGTAAAGTTTATCTATATGCTTCTTTTGGATATTTAATGGAGGAAGAATTCTTAATAAATTCTTATTTGCACTTCCTCCAGTAAAAATTTTATGTTTAAAAATTAAATTCTTTCTTAATTCAGAAGTTTCGAAATCAAATTCTAAGCCTAACATAAGTCCTCTTCCTTTAATTTTTTTTACTGCCTTAATTAATGAAATTTTTTCTCTAAAATAATTCTCTAATGATTTTGAATTTTTTAATAATTTTTCATTTTTAATAGTGCTCAGCACTGCTAAAACTGCAGAGCAAGCTAAATGGTTTCCTCCAAATGTAGTTCCTAACATTCCATATTTTGATTTAATATGATCTTTAATTAAAATTCCACCAACAGGAAATCCATTACCCATTCCTTTGGCAACACAAATTATGTCAGGTTTAATATCATGCTTTTGAAATGCAAAGAAATCACCTGTTCTTCCAAAACCAGATTGAACTTCATCGGCTATTAAACAAGTATTGTGTTTTTTACATAGTTTCGAAATGTATTTTACAAATTCAGTCTCAGGTTCATCTAATCCTCCAACGCCTTGAATTGATTCAAATATTACTGAACTAACATCTCCTTTAGAAATTTCATTATAAAAATTCTTTTTATCGTTAAAATCTAGAAACGTTACATTTAATTTTTCATTTAATTTAGATTTAATACCAGGATTATCAGTAATACTTAATGCTGCATTACTTCTTCCATGAAAAGAATTTTTAAATGCTATTATCCTAGATTTTTTTGTATAAAATGAAGCAACTTGTAGAGCATTTTCATTTGCTTCAGCTCCGCTGTTACTAAAAAAAAGATTGTAATTATTACATCCAGATTGATTTTTAATTTCCTTAGCAACTTTACTTTGTAAATCATTTATTATATAATTTGAGTAAAAACTAATTTTATTTAATTGTGAAGTTATATTTTTAATATAGTTAGGATGGCTATGACCAATTGAAATAACAGCATGTCCACCATACAAGTCTAAATATTTATTTCCATTTTCATCATACACATAACACATTTTTGCATGAGTTGGTTTTACATTATATAATGGATAAACGTTAAATAAGTTCATTTTATTGAAGTTTAAAAAATTGATGATTTAAGTCTTAATCCCTCAGTCTCTTTTAATCCAAACATTAAATTCATGTTTTGAATAGCTTGACCTGAAGCCCCCTTTATTAAATTATCAATAATTGATGTAATTAATAATTTTCCATTTATTAACGTAAGATGAAGCATACATTTGTTTGTATTTACAACTTGTTTTAAATTAATTTCATTTTCTGAAATAATTACAAATGGATGATCATGATAATATTGTTTGTAAATATTTTTTATGGTATTCATATCACTTTCACAATTAAAATAACTTGTACAAAATATTCCTCTACTAAAACTTCCTCTAACAGTTATTAAATTTAAATTATAGTTTTGTTTAGATTTTTTATTAAATGAATATTTGATTTCATGTAAATGTTGATGATTAAATTCTTTATAAGACGACACATTGTTATTTCTCCAACTGTAATGAGTAGTGTTTGATGGTATTATTCCAGCCCCAGTGCTTCCAGTAATTGCGTTTGAATGTATTTCACCATTTATAATGTTTGAATTAATTGACGGTAATAAAGCTAATTGTAGTGCCGTGGCAAAACATCCAGGATTTGCTATATTTTTTGAGGATTTGATCAGGTTTTTTTGTAATTCAGGTAACCCATAAGTAAATTTTCTTTTATTATTTCCAATTGTAATAGATTTCTCTAATCTAAAATCTTGACTTAAATCAATGATTTTTGTTTTTTGATTAATTGAACTTGTTAATAAAAAATCATACGATTTTCCATGACCCTGACATAGAAAAATCACATCACTTTCTTTGATTGTATTAGTAAACTCAATATTAATCTCATCAATTAAATCAGTGTAAACATCACTAACTAATTTACCATTGTTAGTTGTACTGTAAGCAAATACTATCTCAACACCATCATGATGAACTAACAGTCTTAAGAGTTCTCCTCCAGTGTATCCAGATGCTCCAACTATACCTACTTTAATTTTATTTTTTGTTGACATATTGATGTATTTTGTTTTGATTTGAAACTATCTTTATAAAGCCTTTAGCATCATCTGCAGACCATTTATTATTAATTTCTCCATATGTTCCGAATTTCCTATTCATTAAATCATTTTTAGAACAAATTCCATTTAATTCAAACCTAAAAGGGTGTAATGTAACATGAACATCTCCATTTACATTGCTTTGGCTACTTTGAAGAAAACTTTCAATATCTCTTAATACAGGATCTAAATATTGACCCTCGTGTAAGTGCATCCCATAAAAATTAGAAAGTTGATCTTTTTGGAATTGTTGCCATTTTGTTAGCGTGTGTTTTTCTAGAAGATGATGGGATTTTATTATCAACATAGGTCCGCCTGCTTGAAATCCTACCCTTCCTTTGATTCCAATTATACTATCACCTACATGTATGTCTCTTCCAATACAGTAATCGTCGCATTGTTTTGAAATTAGTTCAATACATGTAACTGAATCATATTTTTCTCCATTTATCCCATTTATTTCTCCATTTTTAAATGTTAAGGTTATTTCTTTAGAACTTTTGTTTTTTAAACTTCCTGGATATGCCGTGCTAGGTAATTTTAAATTAGAGGTCAGAGTTTCATCTCCACCAACACTTGTTCCCCAAAGTCCTTTATTAATTGAATATTTTGCTTTTTCCCAAGACAATTTTATTCCCTGCTGATTTAAAAAATCAATTTCTTCCTCTCGTGTTAAATTTAAATCTCTTATTGGAGATAATATTTTTATTTCTGGAGCAAGTATTTGAAATATAGTATCAAATCTAACCTGATCATTTCCTGCTCCTGTACTTCCGTGAGCTATATGAGTTGCTTTATTTTTTTTAGCATAATTTACTATTTCCATAGCCTGAACTGTTCTCTCGGAACTAACGGAAAGTGGATATGTATTGTTTCTTAGTACATTTCCAAAAACTAGATATTTTATTATTGTATTGTAAAATAAATCAACAGCATCAATAGTTGTAAATGAGTAAGCACCTAATTTGATTGCTTTATCTTTAATTTTATTAGATTCTTCAATTGTATAACCTCCAGTATTAATATTTACTGCATGAACCTCATTGTCAATTGATAATTTTTTTAAGCAATAAGAAGTGTCTAATCCTCCGCTGTAAGCAAGTACTATTTTTTTCATAATTTATTTTTTGGTTCGTAAAGCATCCCTGTACAAAGACACATGGATTTATTTGTTCTGTTCAAAACGTCGTAATTTTTACATGTTTGACATCCTTTCCAAAATTCTTCATCGCTTGTTAACTCAGAAAATGTTACTGGTTTGTAGCCTAATTGATAATTTATTTTCATAACGGGTAAGCCAGTTGTAATTCCAAATATCTTAGCGTTTGGATATTTATTAATTGAATGTTCAAATGTTAATTTCTTAATTTTTTTTGCAAGTCCTTTTCCTCTAAATAACGGATTAACTATAAGTCCTGAATGAGCAACATATTTTCCATGTCCCCATATTTCTATATAACAAAACCCAGCAAAATCATTTTTTTTGATTGCAATAACAGCATTGCCATTTTCAATTTTTTTTCTAATGTATTCGGGTGATCTTAAAGCTATTCCTGTTCCTCTAGTCTTTGCAGAAGAACTAATAGATTTTGATATAATATCACAATATTTTATATGCTTCAATGAAGCAACAGAAATTTCCAAGATGTTAAAAAGTTTAGTTAAAAATGAATTGAAATGAAACTGGACTCACCTAGTTTCCTAAATAGATATATACCCAAAAGGGCGAGCACGACGTGTTGCCGTTGCGTTTAAAGAAAAATTGAAATATCTATTAATAATCACATTGTAAATGTCTATAAAAATATTTAACAAACAAAATATTTTTTAAAAAAAACAATTAAGTAAATTTGAAGAAAAAAAAATTGAAAAGATTTTCTAAAAAATTTAAATATGAAGACTTAAATCTTTTTAGAGATAAATTATTAAAGTGGTCAAATAAGTTTACTCACTCTTCATTTTTAAATTCAAATAACTATAGTTCTAATATTAAACAATATGAGTGTATATGTGCTGTTGAGTTAGAATCTGAGATACCTTTCACAAAAAATAATTCCACTCGAAAACTAGATGATTATTTAAAAAAAGTTGATGATTGGGTATTCGGATATTTAAATTATGATTTAAAAAATGAGATTGAAAATTTAAAAAGTAATAATCCTGATAATTTTAACTTACCCAATCTATATTTTTTTCAGCCAAAAAAAATATGGATTATTAAAAATGATTATGTTGAAGCTTTGTATTTAGAATCTAATTTAATTATTGAAGATTGGAATACAATTAATAGTTTGAATTGTGAAAATGAAAATAATCCTTTTAATCCTCCTACACTCAGTCAAAACATTAATAAAAAACAATATTTAAATAAGATAGAGATATTGAAAAATCACATTAACAGAGGTGATGTATATGAAGCAAACTTTTGTTTCGAGTGGTTTAGTGAACATGCTAAAATAGATCCACTTTACGTTTATAAAAATCTTAATAAAATATCTAAATCTCCAATGAGTGTATATTTTAAAAACAAGGAATTACATTTAATTTGCTCGTCTCCAGAAAGATATTTAAAAAAATATAAAAATAAATTAACTAGTCAACCTATTAAAGGCACAAGTAGGAGAGATGAAGATCTTATTATTGATAATCGTTTGAAAGATAAATTAAAACTTGATCCAAAAGAAAGGTCTGAAAATATAATGATTGTAGATTTAGTAAGAAATGATATGTCTAGGTTCTCAAAGCCTGGCTCTGTTAAAGTAATAGAATTATGCGAGGTTTATCCTTTTAAACAAGTTCATCAAATGATTTCTACAATTGAATCTCAAGTTGATTCTTCTTTAAAAATTAGCAAAATAATAGAGGGTAGTTTTCCAATGGGCAGTATGACTGGAGCTCCAAAAGTTAAAGCAATGAAAATAATCGATGAACTTGAGGAAACAAAAAGAGGGCTATATAGCGGGGCAGTTGGTTTTATAGATCCTAATGGTAATTTTGATTTTAACGTAGTTATAAGGTCACTTATATATGATTCATTGAGCAAACAATTGTCTTTTCATGTAGGTAGTGCTATTACTGCTAAATCAAAAGGAATAAACGAATATGATGAATGCTTGTTAAAAGGTAGAGCAATGATTTTATCATTAACTTAATTTATATATTTTTTTAATGTAATATTGTTAAGAATGATAGATCTATTTAATAAACACATTGATAATAATTTGCCTTTTTTACATGGCAAAAAACTACTGGTTTGTGTTAGTGGAGGAGCAGACAGTGTGGTTCTTTTTTCTCTTATAAATAAAATGAATTATACAATTGGTGTTGCACATTGTAATTTTAAATTGAGACATAAAGAAAGTGATGATGATAGTTTTTTTGTTGAAAATTTATGCAAAATTAATTCTATTCCGTTTTATTCAAAAGATTTTGATATTAATATTCCCAAGCACTCAGTTCAAATGGCTGCTAGAAAGTTAAGGTATGATTGGTTCTATGAATTACTTGAGTTATATAAATATGATTTTATATTAACTGCTCACCATTTAAATGATTCCATAGAAACATTTTTTATTAATTTATCGAGATCAACTGGAATTGATGGTCTTACTGGGATAAAATCAATTAACAATAAAGTTGTTCGACCCTTGCTTCCCTTTAATAAATCTCAAATAATTGATTATGCTAATGATAACAATATTAAATGGAGAGAGGATTCATCTAACTTAAAAGACAATTATTTAAGAAACAAAATTCGTAATAAGTTAGTTCCAATCTTAAGAGATATTGACTCTGATTTTACAAATAACTTTTCTAAAACCATATATCGTCTAAATGAATCTAATTTAATATTAAAAGAACATATACAAAATTTTAAGTCCATAAATTTCCAAACTAAAAATGATGAAATTTTAATTTTAAAAACAGCACTTAAAGGATTGTCAAGTGTAATGATTTTTAATTTGTTTGTTGATTATGGATTTAAAAATACAGATCAAATTATTAGTTTATGTAAAGCAGAAACTGGAAAAATTATTACTTCTAAACAATATTCTATTTTAAGCAACAGATCACATCTTTTAATTAAAAAAAATACTAAAAATGTTGAAATAGAGTATTTTTATAATAACCAAAGTGATTTCTTGTTTCCAGAAAATGTTTTAGTAGAAGAAGGTAATTTCGTTAATGACAAAAAATCTTTATACCTAGTTAAAGAAAAAGTTAAATTTCCTTTAATAATAAGAAAATATCAACCCGGAGATTTGATTTATCCAACAGGCATGAATGGAAAAAAATTAGTGTCTAAATTATTAAAAGATAATAAGCTGTCTAAATTCGAAAAGGATAAACAATATGTGCTAACTGATCAAGAACACATTTTATGGGTGATTGGCATAAGATTTGATAAAAGAAAGTATAGTCACACTGATTCTAATTTAAAAATATCATTCTTTGAAAAATAATCTTTTAGCATTATTATTTTTAACTCTAAGTTTTCTTGGTTATTCTCAGGATCCAATAACTTTTGAGACTCAAGTTAAAAAGATTTCCGAAAATACTTTTGAATTGGTTACTACAGCTAATATTCAAAATAATTGGAGGTTATATTCACAGAACTTGTCTTCTGGAGGAGCGATACCAACAGAATTTATTTTTAATTATAAATCACAATCCATTAAATTAATTGGAGATGTTAAGGAGTCTCAATCAATAACAAAATTTGATCCTATTTTTCAGGTCGAACAATCTTATTTTGAAAATAAATCAACTTTCACACAATTAATTGAAACTAACAAAACTATTGATAATATTTCTGCTGTAATTGCCTATCAGGCTTGCGACGACATTGTATGTATTTTTAGAGAAGCAAATCTTATTTTTAATTTTGACGGATCAACATTGGCTATTGACAATATAGATTTAACATCTGATATCTATGAAAACAACAATGCATTAGCAATTGATTTGAAAAATACGGAATTATTAACTACAATTAACGATAGTTCAGCTTTGACTTCTAATTCTTATTTAAATTTATTTATACTAGGATTCATTGGAGGTTTATTAGCTCTGCTTACTCCATGCGTATTTCCTATGATCCCATTAACAGTTTCATTTTTTACTAATAATAATTCTAAAAATAATTCCAAGTTTAATGCAATTACATATGGTCTTTTTATAATTGGTATTTATTTATCTTTAAGTATACCTTTTCATTTTCTTGATTCAATCAATCCAGAAATATTAAATAGTATATCAACAAATGCAGGGTTAAATATTTTCTTTTTCATAGTTTTTGTTCTATTTGCATTTTCATTTTTTGGTTTTTATGAAATAACAATTCCTTCCAAATGGGTTAATTCAATTGATTCTAAATCTAATTCAATTGGTGGTTATATTGGAATATTTTTCATGGCATTGACTTTGGTTTTAGTGTCATTTTCTTGTACAGGACCAATACTAGGTTCTCTACTAGTTGGTTCAATTTCATCTCAAGGTGGTGCTATTCAGCTCACAATTGGCATGTTAGGCTTTGGAGTTGCTTTAGCATTGCCATTTACAATTTTTGCTTTGTTTCCAAACTTACTTAGCACACTTCCTAAATCTGGTAGATGGATGAATACTTTTAAAGTAATTTTAGGTTTTTTAGAGTTAGGTTTTGCATTTAAATTTTTATCAAATGCTGATCTAGTTGAACATTGGGGAATACTTAAAAGAGAAGTTTTTATTGGAATATGGGTATTGATTTCTTTTGCTTTGTCCATGTATTTATTAGGTTTATACAAATTCCCTCATGAGAATAAAAGTGTTATTACATCAAAATTTAATCTTATTCTTGGTTTTTTTGTTCTAGGGTTTTCCGTTTATCTATTTCCAGCTTTGTTACAAAACGGTTCTGATAAGGCTAGGATATTAAGTGGTTTTACTCCTCCTGCATTTTATTCTATTTACACTAAGTCAAATGATTGTCCTTTGGGCTTTACTTGCTTTAAAGACTTTGATTCTGGTCTTAGTTACGCTAAATCTCAAAACAAACCAATATTATTAGATTTTACAGGATGGGCATGTGTAAATTGCAGAAGGATCGAAGAAAACGTTTGGACTGATCCTCAAGTTTATAGTTTAATTAATGATAATTTTGTTTTAATATCTCTATATGTTGATGATAGAAAGGAGTTAGATGTCAAAGATTTCATTACATTGAAATACAAGTCCGGTAAAGAAAAAATTATTAAAACAGTAGGTGAGAAGGGAGCTACATTTCAAGCAATTAACTTTAAAAGTGCTTCGCAACCGTATTATGTTCTTTTAGATAATGATCTAAGAATACTTAATAAGCCTATACAGTACACTTCCAAAGATAAATACTTGAATTGGTTAAAAGAGGGTTTAAGTAATTTATAGTGTTTTTCCTTTATGATATATTAAAGGATTTAACATAGATTTATTTATTTCACCACTCAAACATTTACCAATATATATATAATGGTCTCCAGCACTTATTATCTCTGTTATTTTACATTCAAGGAAAGAACAAGAATTTGATATTATTTTTATATTATTTTTGGATTCAGTTGTTTCAACTCCTTTAAACCTTTCTTTTTGACTTAATTTGTTATTAGCAAACTGATAACAAATATCTTTTTGAAGATTACTTAAGATACTTACATTAAAAAAACTATTTTTTTTCAGAGCAATGTTTGATTTAGCTTCTTTGTTTAAACAAAATAAAACTAATAGTGGATCAATAGAAACAGAAGTAAATGAATTAGCTGTAAATCCATAATCTATATTATTGTCTTTAGAGGTTATTATAGTAACTCCTGTAGCATAAGTACTACATATTTCTTTAAAAAGAGATGTGTTCATTAATAAAATTTGTCAAATATAACGATATACATCATTAAAAGGAACTCTTAATTGATCTCCATAAATCCCTTCCTTTGTTCTAATTCCACACCCAATAACCATATTTATTTCAGATTTGTATGGAAGATTTAATATGTTTTTTACCATTAAAGTATCTGATCCCTCCATAGGACAAGTGTCATAACCAATTGCTGACATACTTAACATAAAGTTTTGAGCTGCTAATCCAGCGCTTTTGTGAGCAACAATTCTTGTGTCTGAACTGGTAACCTGTCTTATGGTTGGTCTGAACAATCCTATAATTTGAAATATTATACTTTTAATTAATCCGATAACGCCAAAAAAATCAGCGTATAATGTTGGAATAATTTTTTTATAATAAGCATGTGCTTGTTTTAATCTTTTTTCAGAAATTTCATTATTTTTAGATTGCTTTGTAATAGTATCTACATTCCATTGAGCTCTTTTTTTCCAAAGATCTTTTCTTACAACAATAACAACTAATTGATTAGCTGTTTTTGCAGCATTTTGATTAAAGCAAGCTTTTGATAATTTTTTTAGAATTTTTTTATCTGCAACATGAATAAATTCCCATAATTGAAGGTTACTACTATTGGGGGCTAAGCTTGCATTAAATAAGCATTTTTTAACATTCTCAGTATCTATATCATCATTATTAAAAACTCTAACGGATCTTCGATATTTGATAGCGTCTGAAACGGATTTTTCATTCTTCATTCTATGGTATTAATTTTAATATTCTTTTCAAGAAACTTATTTTGTTTTTAAAAGGAGGATATCTTAAAGGAGGATCTATCCATAGAGGCTTAGAAATGTATGGTTTGAAATGAGAAAATGTATCAAATGTTGATTCTCCGTGGTATTTTCCCATACCACTTTGTCCAACTCCTCCAAAAGGCAGTCTGTCATTTGCTATGTGCATAACAGTATCGTTAATAGCTCCACCTCCAAATGGGTAAGATTCTAAAAATTTTTTTCCGAATTCAGTTCTATTTGTAAAAATATATAATGCTAAAGGATGAGAATATTTATTCACTAATTCATCAACCTCTTTAAAGTCATTATATTCAATAATGGGTAATATTGGTCCAAATATTTCATCCTCCATTATTTTAGAATCTAAATTTTCAACTTCTACTATTGTTGGTTCAAAAAATTTACTATTCATATCAAATTTGCCACCATGCAATATTCTTTCGTTTTTAAGTAATGAATTAAGATATTTCATGTGTTTCTCACTAATAATTCTTCCATATTCTTCACATTTTATAACATCTTTGCTATAGGTTTTTATAATTTGGGCAATTAATTCTTTTATTAAATCGTTTTTAATTTTTTTATTTACAATTAAAAAATCAGGAGCTATACATGTTTGACCGCAGTTAGTGAATTTTCCCCACACAATTCGTTTTGCCGTAACCTTGATTGAAGCAGTTTCGTCAACTATACAAGGGTTTTTTCCACCAAGTTCAAGAGTTGTGGGTGTTAAATTTGTAGCAGCAGCTTTAGCTATAATTTTTCCAACGCTAACACTCCCTGTGAAAAATATGTAATCCCATTTAAATTCTAATAATTTAGTTGATTCATTAGGACCACCAAGAACAACATCAACGTGACCTCTATCGAAAACTGCATTCAAAATTTTATTTAATATTTGACTTGTGTAATCAGAGTATTCAGATGGTTTTAATAGAACCGTATTTCCAGCTGCTATTGCTCCGATTAGTGGAGCAATTGACAATTGAAAAGGGTAGTTCCAAGGTGAAATATGGAGTGTATTTCCATAAGGTTCAGCAATTATATAGTCAGATGATGGGAAATTTAATAGGGTAGATCTAACTGATTTTCTTTTAGCCCATTTTTTTATTCCTTTTAATGCGATATTAATTTCTGAATAAACAAAATGAATTTCAGTTAAATAGCTTTCTCCAGAAGACTTTCCTAAATCATTAAAAAGAGCAAGTTCAATATCTTTTTCATTTGATTTAATTTCATTTAAAAGATCTTTAAGTTTTTGAATTCTAAACTTAATGTTTAATGTTTTTTTTGACTTAAAATAATTTTTTTGGTTATCAATTATTGATTTTAATGATTTATCCATAAAAAAAAGCTTTTTTAGAATAGTTAAATTATGATTTTGATAAAAATATGAATTAAATAATTGATCATGTATATTAATTAATTTTTTGTTTACTTTTATAATTAAATTAAATGTACTCCTTCTCTAATAATTAGGAGTTTTTTTTTAAAAATGAGTTTAAATAAATATAGTAAAGTGGTTACACAGGATCCGACTCAACCTGCAGCAAAAGCTATGCTACACGCTATTGGTCTATCTAATGATGACTTATGCAAGCCATTTGTTGGTATAGCTAGTACTGGATACGAGGGTAATCCTTGTAATATGCATTTAAATGATCTTTCAAAAAACATTAAAAATGGTATTAATAAAAATGAGCTTATTGGATTAATTTTTAATACAATTGGGGTTAGTGATGGTATTTCAATGGGTACTCAAGGCATGAGATATTCGTTACCTTCTAGAGATGTTATTGCCGATTCGATTGAGACTGTTATGCAAGCAATGGCATATGATTCTTTGATTACTGTTGTTGGTTGTGATAAAAATATGCCAGGTGCTTTAATGTCAATGTTAAGGCTAAATAGACCTTCCATTCTTGTTTATGGAGGAACAATTGCTCCTGGTTGTCATAATGGAAAAAAACTTGATGTTGTTTCAGCTTTTGAAGCTTGGGGAGAGAAAGTTTCAGGTAAAATTAATGAAAATGAGTTTAGTGATATTATAAAAATGCTTGTCCTGGCGCCGGAGCGTGCGGTGGAATGTATACGGCTAACACGATGTCATCAGCAATTGAAGCAATGGGGATGTCTCTTCCGTTTAATTCTTCAAATCCTGCAACTAGTTCTCATAAAATTAAAGAATGTGATTTGGTTGGAAAAGCTATTTTTAATTTAATTAAATTAGACTTAAAACCTTTAGACATTGTTACTAAAGAGTCTATTAAAAATGCTGTAAGATTAATAACAGTTTTGGGAGGATCAACTAATGCTGTTCTTCATATGTTAGCTATTGCTAAGAGTGCAAATATCAAATTTACAATAGACGACTTTCAAAAGATTTCTGATACTACACCTTTTTTAGCTAATTTAAAACCAAGTGGTAAATTTCTTATGGAAGATCTTCATGATATTGGGGGTGTTCCAGCAGTAATGAAATATATGTTAGAAAATGATTTACTTAACGGTGAATGCATGACAGTTACCGGTAAAACATTAAAAGAAAACTTAAAAGAAATTAAATCATTGGATTTTAATCAAGAAGTTATAAGACCAATTTCAAATCCAATAAAAGAATCTGGTCATATTAGAATTTTATATGGAAACATTGCCTCAAACGGTTCGGTTGCTAAAATTACTGGGAAAGAAGGCTTATTGTTTTCTGGAAAAGCTATCGTATTTGATTCTGAAGATGAAGCTAATAACGGAATTAAAAACGGTTTAGTAAAGAAAGGTAATGTAGTTGTAATACGTTATGTGGGCCCCAAAGGAGGCCCAGGTATGCCAGAAATGCTAAAACCTACTTCAGCTATAATGGGGTGTGGACTTGGTAATGAAGTGGCGTTAATTACCGATGGAAGATTTTCCGGAGGAACTCATGGTTTTGTTGTAGGTCATATTTGTCCTGAAGCACAAGATGGTGGAAATATTGCATTAATAGAAAACAATGATATTATTACTATTGATGCAGTTGAAAATTCAATTTCTGTAAATATTTCTGAAAATGAATTGAGTTCAAGACGTTTAAATTGGACTAAACCTGAATTAAAATTTAAAAGTGGAGTTTTGTATAAATATTGTAAAAATGTTTCAAATGCATCTAATGGATGTGTAACTGATAGTTAAAATGAATAGATTAGAAAATAAAATTTCCGGAGCTGAGGCTGTAATTAGATCATTAATTGAAGAAAATGTTGATCTTATTTATGGATATCCTGGAGGTGCAATAATGCCTATCTATGATGAATTATTCAAATTTCAGGATCAGATTAATCATGTTTTAACTAGACATGAACAAGGTGCTACACATGCAGCACAAGGTTTTTCAAGAGTTTCAGGAAAAGTAGGCGTAGTAATGGCCACATCTGGTCCTGGAGCAACTAATTTAGTAACTGGTATTGCTGATGCTCAAATTGATTCAACTCCAATGGTATGCATTACTGGTCAGGTTGCTTCACATTTGTTAGGATCTGATGCTTTTCAAGAAACTGATATCATCGGAATATCAACTCCAGTAACAAAATGGAATTGTCAAATTACAAGAGCTAAAGATATTCCTGAGGTTTTAGCTAAGGCATTTTATATAGCGAAATCTGGAAGACCTGGACCTGTGTTAATAGATATTACAAAAGATGCTCAATTTGAGTTGATGAATTATAATTATAAAAAATGTTTTTCAGTTAGAAGTTATAAACCTGTTCCTGATTATTCTGATGATCAAATTAAAAAAGCTAGTAAATTAATTAATGATTCAAAAAAACCATTTATTGTTTTTGGACAAGGTGTTATTTTAGGTGAGGCTGAAAATGAATTTAAGGATTTAATTGAAAAAACTGGAATACCATCTGCTTGGACTATTTTAGGATTGTCAGCACTTCCAACAGATCATTATTTAAATGTTGGAATGGTTGGGATGCATGGTAATTATGGTCCTAATGTTCTTACAAATGAATGTGATTTATTAATTGCAATTGGAATGCGCTTTGACGATCGAGTTACAGGAAATTTAGAAAGTTATGCTAAACAAGCTAAAATCATTCATATGGAAATTGATCCAGCTGAAATTAATAAAAATGTCGAATGTGATGTACCTGTAATAGGAAATATTAAAGAAACTATTCCGTTATTACTTTCTATGGTAAATAAAAATTCTCATAAAAAGTGGTTAGATAAATTTAATTCTTTTTATGATATTGAATTCAAAAAAGTAATTGATAATGAAATTAATCCTACAAAAAAAGGGTTAACAATGGCTGAGGTTATAAAAGAAATCAATAATTCAACAAATGGAGATGCGATAATTGTAACAGATGTTGGACAACATCAAATGGTTACTTGTAGATATGCTAAATTTAATAAATCAAAGTCAAATGTAACATCAGGAGGACTAGGCACTATGGGTTTTGCACTTCCAGCTGCTCTTGGAGCAAAGATGGGTGCTCCTGAAAGGGAAGTAGTTGCTGTTATAGGGGATGGAGGATATCAAATGACTATACAAGAGTTGGGAACAATTTTTCAAACAGGAAGTGCAGTTAAAATAGTTGTATTGAATAATAATTTTTTAGGAATGGTTAGGCAATGGCAAGAAATGTTTTTTGATAAAAGATATGCATCAACAGAGTTAGTAAATCCAGATTTCGTAACTATTGCAAAAGGATATTATATTGAAGCTGAAAAAGTAAATGAAAGAAAAGATTTAAAAAAGGCTGTAGATAAAATGATAAAATCTAAAAAACCTTATTTTTTAGAGGTAACTGTAGATAAGGAAAATAATGTGTTTCCAATGATACCCACAGGAGCTTCTGTCTCAGATATAAGACTAGAATAATATGAAAGAATCGAAAAATATTTTTACTGTATCCGTCTACACTGAAAACAATATTGGTTTATTGAACAGAATTTCTGCAATATTTTTAAAAAGGCATATAAATATTGACAGCTTAACAACTTCTCAGTCTGAAATTAAAGATATTTTTAGATTTGTTATTGTTGTGAATGCATCAGAGTTCATGATTAAAAGATTAGTTAAGCAAATAGAAAAACAAATTGAAGTCATTGCTTCTTTTTACCATACTGATGATCAAACAATTTTTTTAGAAACAGCATTATATAAAGTAAAGTCTAAATCTCTTTTTGATGAAAAACATATTCAAAAAATTATAAAAAATAGTCAAGCTAATATTGTAACTGTTTCTCCAAATTATTTTGTTATTGAAAAAACGGGATGGAGAGAGGATACAGAAAAATTATATAAAGAATTGGAACCTTATGGTTTATTACAATTCGTAAGATCTGGTAGAATATCAGTTTCTAAAGAACCAATGAATATTTCCAATATACTTGGAATAAACTCAGATAAATAAATTATGAAAAATTATTTTAATCAATTGTCGTTAAGTCAAAAAATTGATCAGTTAGGTAAATGTAGGTTTATGGACTCATCAGAATTTTCAGATGGAGTATCTGCATTATTAGGTAAGAAAATTGTGATTATAGGTTGCGGTGCCCAAGGTTTAAATCAAGGACTTAACATGAGAGATTCTGGATTAAACATTTCATATGCTCTTAGAAAAGAAGCTATTAGTCAGAAAAGAGATTCGTTTATAAATGCAACTTCAAATGATTTTAAAGTAGGAACATTTGAGGAATTAATTCCAGAATCTGATATGGTGTTAAATTTAACTCCTGATAAAAATCACACAAATGTTGTAAATAATTTAATGCCGTTAATGAAAAAAAATTCAATTCTTTCATATTCCCACGGTTTTAATGTAGTTGAAGAAGGGATGGAGATTAGAAAGGATATAACAGTTGTGATGGTTGCACCTAAGTGCCCTGGATCTGAGGTAAGAGAAGAATACAAAAGAGGTTTTGGTGTACCTACACTAATAGCTGTACATCCTGAAAATGATCCTCAAAAAATAGGAATGGATATTGCTAAAGCTTACGCAGTAGCGACTGGAGGAGATAGGGCAGGTGTATTGGAATCTTCCTTTGTAGCTGAAGTTAAATCTGATTTGATGGGAGAACAAACTATTTTATGTGGAGTTTTACAAACAGGCTCTATACTTTCATTTAATAAAATGGTTGAAAATGGAATTGAACCAGGATATGCTTCAAAATTAATACAATTTGGATGGGAAACAATTACAGAAGCATTAAAGCACGGCGGAATCACTAACATGATGGATAGATTGAATAATTCTGCCAAAATTGAAGCTTTTAATATCTCAGAGGATTTAAAAAAAATAATGAGACCATTATTTGAAAAGCATATGGATGATATTATGTCTGGACATTTTTCATCAACTATGATGGAAGATTGGAATAACAATGATGTAAATTTATTAAACTGGAGAGCAGAAACTGGAAAGACTGCTTTTGAAAAAACATCTCCATGTGAAGATGATATTTCTGAACAAGAGTTTTTTGATAATGGATTATTAATGGTTGCTTTTATTAGATCTGGCGTGGAGTTAGCATTTGAAACAATGACAAGCTCAGGAATTATTGATGAATCAGCTTATTATGAATCTCTTCACGAAACTCCATTGATTGCTAACTTAATAGCAAAGAAAAAATTATTTGAAATGAATCGAATAATTTCTGACACTGCTGAATATGGATGTTATTTATTTGATCATGCCTGTAAGCCATTATTAAAAGAATTTTTTATAAAAATTGATTCAAAACACATAGGTAAACCTTATATTCATGCTGAACAAATTGACAACACAAGGTTAATTGAAGTGAATGAACTTATTAGATCTCATCCAGTTGAGATTATTGGAAAGAAATTAAGAACATCAATGACCTCAATGAAAAAAATTGTTTAAATACAAAAACTAATTATGAACAACATTCCAAATGAATTTAAGATTAACAAACAAATTAATCATAAAGAATATTTAATTGATGGTATAATAAGTAAATGGGACGGAAATCAAACCAACGTATATTCTACACTTTTATGTGATAAAGACGATAAAGAACCGTATTTACTTGGAAATACACCCGAAATGTCTGGAGAATACGCTTTAAAAGCTTTAGAGGCTGCACATTCAGCATTTAATTTTGGTCAAGGTGTTTGGCCAACAATGAAAGTTTACGAAAGAATCCAATGTATGGAGACTTTTGTTGAAAAAATGTTAACTAAAAGAGAAGAAGTTGTTAAACTTCTAATGTGGGAAATTGGTAAAAATTTAAATGATTCAAGAAAAGAATTTGACAGAACTGTTGAATATATTAAAGATACAATTGTTGAATATAAAAGAATCGATAGAAAAGGGGCTACTTTTCAAAATAAATCTGGTGTAAGAGCTTTGATTCGAAGAGGACCACTTGGTGTAGTTTTGTGTTTGGGACCTTATAATTATCCTTTAAATGAAACATTTGCATTGTTAATACCTGCGATTATTATGGGTAATACAACAATTTTTAAACCAGCTAAACATGGGGTATTACTAATTGCTCCATTACTAGATGCGTTTAAAGAATCTTTCCCACCAGGTGTTGTTAATATTGTTTTTGGAAGAGGAAG